>AUXO010480258.1_pt1 | contig 13316 bp, 10 predicted proteins | sample 768731 | NCBI WGS metagenome assembly AUXO01 (sample SAMN02715735, study PRJNA202380) | gut metagenome | biome: sheep rumen | host: Ovis aries | place: New Zealand: Palmerston North
GCTTTTAAATAATATATTAATGCTTTCATTAACATTTCAGACATATCATCCCAGAATGGATCAGAACTCTTACTTCCATCGCCTTGTCCTTTAACAATAGTGTTTGCAATAATATCTACATCTATTTCATTATTAATATGGTGAAGTGGATTATATCCATCACTATTTTGTGGGTGTACTAAATTTAATACTTTAACATCATAGCCTTTTGCTTTAAAATATCCTGCTGTTTTGTCATATAATTCACCTTTTGGGTCTGTAAAAACGTATGAACCTAATAATTGAAGTGCATTTGGAATAACATATGATGCTGATTTACCAGCACCAGAACCTCCGTACAATTAAAACATTAACATTTCCACGTTTATCAACTGGTAGATAGTTCTTTTCAGCAAGAACAATACCTTTGTTTTTACTTAGAACTCTATATTGTTCTCCATGCTCACTCCAATCACTTGAACCATTTTCAATGTCTTCATATTCACTTTTAGGAATAGCCCTAATTATTCCAATAATAACAAACAATGCATAAAATCCTAAAAATGATCTTGTTACAAGCCAAAATGAATATCTATATTCATCCTCAAAAATACATTTTTTTAGCTGTTCTAGTGGTTTAGTAAGTCCTAATCCCAAATTCATTAATAATACTTCCCAATTTACAGTATCTCTTCCTGTTGCTTCTCTTAATCCATCTTTAATAGCTGTACTAAATGGAGCAATTCCCCATACAATAATTACAAGTATTAAAATTGAACTTACTATTAATTTACCTTTTATTTTTTTTATAGCTCTTCTTAATTTTTCAAAAAATCCCATTTTTTCACCTTTTTTCTTCTGAATATAATAAAGATAATTTAATTATTTAGACTGTTCTTCTGAAGCATCATCTTTTTCATGTGGTTCTCTGGTTTTTTTAGGTCTACCTTTTTTGTTTTCTTTAGAAGAACTCTCTACCATACTTTTATTTTTTCCACTTTTTGTTGGTTTTTCTACATAATTGCCATCTGCAAATGTATTTTCATCCATTACTGCTGCTTTATACTTTGGATCACTAGATTCAAGTTCTCCAATTCCACTAAATTCATCTAAAAGGAAATGTGGATTTAACTTATTAAAATCATCTCCAAAATAAGCTCTAGCCAAATCTTTAATCTCTTTGTCTGAAACATTCTTCACTGGTAATTCTTTATTTTTATCACTACCACCACTTGGCTTTGTAGTTTTATCTTCCATATATTTTAATCTCCCTTCAGTCTCTTTCTACATTATTTCAAAAATAAAATACTTTTTATTTGGTTTTAACTTGCATTTTCCCTTTACTTCATTAGCCTCCTCATCAAAATATAAAGTTGGTTTAATCTCCTCAGTTGTTTCTGGGTCTATTATTGAAAAAGGCCTTTTCATATTTGGAGTATAAGGAAATTCTTTATAATCTTCTTCTTCACTAGATACAAACTTATATTTCATTGGCATTGGTTTTTTAGAAATTTTAATTGTATCGTAGTCTAGAAATCCCATATTTATTACGACTTTTTCTTTTGCAAAAGAAAAAATTAAAAGTGGATTTCCTTCTGGTGCAGGATTACTTACAAAAAAAGTTTTCTTTTTATTGCTACCAACATATTCTTCTGTAAAATCCAGCCTTTCCACATTATATTTAGAAGAAGTTTTTATAAATTCCTTTGCGGTTCTATTTACTTTATATATTACAGTATTTACTTCTTGTGGATCTGTAATACTAAAATACTTTCCGTGTAAAAAATCTTCTACCATTATTATTTCTCTCCTTTATATTATCCACTGCAAAGTGGCTTTTTTCTTTAGCTACATATATAATTATATATCACTAACTATTAATTGTCAATTATTTTTGACGATTTATGTCAACTTTCGGGTGTATATACTAATTAAATTTAATTAACTAAATTGCATTTTCCCCTCGTGGATTAAATGAACATATTTTATCTAGTTTTTTAAATAATTTCAGTTCTTCATCATTTAACTCTTTAGGAATCATTATTTTAGTATCTAAAATCAAATTACCTCTTCCACCTTTTCCGTTTTTGTAGCCTTTATTTTCAATAACTATTTTTTCACCACTTTGTATTCCTGAAGGAACATATACAGAAACATCTTCATTTATTCCACTTAATGTAACTTTAGTACTTAAAGCCGCTTCCCATGGTGTTAAATATAAATTTGTTTTTAAATCATATCCATCAAGCTCAAATTTTTCATTATTATTAATTTTTACTCTAATAAATAAGTCACCGTTTTTACCACCATTTTTACCAGCTTTTCCCTGACCTATTATTCTAATTTTTTCATTATTTTGTATTCCAGGGGGAACTTGTATTTTAAACTTTTTAATTTTTCCTTCAATTGTTCTTATTCCTACTGTTTGTTCTTTTCCTCTAAATGCATCTTCAATTGAAACATTTATTTCTGTCTCTATATTTTCACCTTTAGATGGCATCTTCTTTTCTTTTTTATTTGTAACACTTTTTTCTTCTACTGTCCCAAAAAACATATTAAAGAAATCACTAAATAATGAATCTTTACTTCTTTTACTTTCTTCATATGAAGCATTTTTCTTTCCAACATTTCTATTCCACATTCTATCATATTTTCTTTTACTACTGCTACTTGAAAGTACTCTATATGCCTCATTTATATCTTTAAATCGTTCTTCATATTTTTTATTAGCAATATTCACATCAGGATGATATTTTTTAGCTTGTTCTCTATATGCAGTCTTAATTTGTGTACTATTTACTTTATTTGTTTCTAAACCAAGTATTTTGTAATAATCCTTAAATATCATTTCAACATCCCCCGAACTTTTTTTAAATTCGTTTTTATTATATCATTTTCATCTTTTTTTGTGAAGTTTTTTAATTTAATTATATTATTTTTTTATAGTTTTTGTTCCTTTACTTCCCTTTACTCCACCTTGCATTGCTAAAATATTTTGATCATATGAAAAAGTTAGTTTTTCTTTATCTCTATGTCTTTTTATTGCTATATCTATTATTTCATCTAATTCTTGTTCAAAACTCTTTCCCGTTGCTTCCCATAAGTAATATGAAAGAGCACCTGGTATTTCATTTATCTCATTTACATATACTTTATTTTCTTTAGTATCCATTAAGAAGTCTATTCTTGCAACACCACTACATCCTAAAATTTTAAACACTTCTTTAGATAATTTTTGAATTTCTTTTGTTTTTTCTTCACTTATTTCTGCTGGTATTTTTTTATTTGAAAATCCACTATTTGATCCTGTTTTACTTGGTGAGGTTTTAGCACCAAATTTAATATTAGCATTTTTACCGCCTGAAATTGTTCCTCCTTTTGCTTTTCCATCTCCTATATATTTATCAGCATAACTTAAAATTTCGTCTGTAAAGCATGGTTCTTCGCATACAGAAGCTTCACCTTCAGCTAAATTTCCAATTACAGAGCAATTAATCTCTTTTAAATTTTCAACAGCTTTTTCTACAAGAATTCTATCAGAAAATTCCATTGAAAATTCTATTGCTTCTTCAAGCTCTACCTTATTTTTAGCCTTTCTAATTCCTACACTAGAACCTAAATTTCCTGGCTTTACAATTAAAGGATATTCTAATTTCTCATTTATTTCTTTTAATATTTTTTCCTCATCTTTTACATATTCCATAGAATAAAAAGAAACAGAATCAACAACTGGTATTCCAGACTCTTTTAATACTTTTTTCTGAATTATTTTATCCATTCCAATACTAGAAGCTAATATATCTGGCCCAACAACTGGAATTCTAAGTAGATTTAAGAATCCTGCTAAAGTTCCGTCTTCGCAATTAGTTCCATGTACAATTGGAAAAGCTACATCAATTGTGTTTATTACCCTTTTTCCTATTATCGGTGCCGGACATTTAACTACTTTAACACTTTCTCCATCATTTACAACAGCAACTTTATAACATCTTTTAAGTAAAACATCCATATCTTTAAAAGAATACAAATCTAACAAATCGTCACCTGTATACATTACTCCATTTTTAGCTATGTATATAGGTACTATTTCATATTTTTCTGAATTCAAACTAGATATAGCCTGATTCATAGTTATAACTGAAATCTCGTGTTCAACAGATTCCCCACCAAAAAAAATTCCAACTTTTATTTTCATATTTATACACCCAATAGGGACAGCCTTTTTTGGCTGTAAAAACAACCAAAAGTGACATACTAAAATTTAATAATGCTTACAATAATCATTACTTTTTCAAATTAGAAAATATCACATATTATAAAATAAATTCCCTATTGTTTATCCTTTCCTTATAAATAATTATCCGGTAAATCGTTCTCAAGTAAAACAACACTATTAGGTGTTATTATTTTATTCATTTGTGATAATGCATCTTGCAAGTTTTTTGCAATATATAATTGTGATTCTGGATACCCTGATTCAATAATTCCATTATATATTGGAACTGTTTGCTGAGCACCTACTAAAATTATATAATCACAGCATTTTGCACTTTTTTTGCCTAATTCTTTATTAATTTCTTCTGATTTATTTCCAAGTTCAACAATACCTGGTGTAATTAATATTCTCTTTTTATCAACAAATGATTTTAATACTTCTAATGCCATATTAGCACCTTTAACATTAGAATTATAAGCATCATCTATAATTATACTTCCATTTGCATTTTGCTTTAATTCTAATCTATGTGGCACAGGTCTAATGTATTTTGCACCAGCTTTAATTTCATTTTCTGAAAGCCCAAGTTTATCAGCTATTGCAACAGCTCCTACTACATTTAATACATTTAAATCACCTAGTAGTCTTGTTCTAATTTTTATAGGAGCCTTTCCTGGGATTACAACATCAAAATTTGAACCTCTTTCTGTAATATTTATATTTGTAGCATAATAATCTGCTTCTTTAGATAAACCAAATTTTACAACATTTTTAGTAATGTTTGAATTTCTAATATTCTCATCTTCCCAATTTACAAAAGCTATTCCATCTTCTGGTAAACTATCTACCAACTCAAGTTTAGTTTTTTTAACGTTTTCTAAGCTTTTAAATGTGTCTAAATGTTGAGGTCCAATTGCAGTTAACACTCCATATGTTGGCTCAACAATATCTGTAATTTCCTTAATATCTCCAACATATTTAGCTCCCATCTCACATATAAATAATTGATGTAAAGATGTAAGTTTCTCATTAATTGTCCTTACAACTCCCATAGTTGTATTATAACTTTCAGGTGTCATAAGCGTATTATATTTTTGAGACAAAATCGTATTAATCACATATTTTGTACTAGTTTTTCCGTAACTTCCAGTAATTCCAATTACTTTTAAATTAGGAATTTCTTTTAATTTCTTTTTTGCTTTGATACAAAATCCTTTTCTAATACTTTTTTCTATTGGTCTATTTATTAAATTTACAATATAAACGAAAAAATATGCGAATATAGCACATATGTTCAAAAATATTAGTGCATATTTTCCATCAAATATATTTGCAATAACTGCAACAAGTACGAATAATACTAAATATGTGACATAAACTCTTTTAATTCTCGCTGTAACAACAAATGCTTTTTTTTCTTTAGGTTTTTTGGTCTTTATTATTAAATATATAAATACTAAAATTTCTATTATATATGATATTAATAACAGTTTTCCAGATTTAATAATTATAAAACAAATTATTGGCATTAATAGTAAAATAATATTTCTAATACTAATTACTTTTTTTATGTTTTTCTTAATCCATACAACATATCTATCTAAATAATAGTTTTCAAGTTGTAAAATATGTAATCCATGCCTTGTTATTTTATAAAAATAAACTAATATAAGAATTAAACTAAAGTTTATCAAAACTTTTTCCATTAACAACTCTCCTATCATTTTATTTTTTGTAAATATTATTATTTGTCATCTTTTAAAAATTCATTTACTACAACATTAAAATTATTAATATTTTCTAAATAAGAAAAATGTGATGAACCACTATATTCAATCAGTCCACTGTTTGGAATTAATTTTTCCATTTTTCTTCCATCAGAAATAGGTGTCGCAGTATCTAATGTTCCCCAAAATATTAATGTAGGGACACTAATTTTTGGAAGTAATTCTGTTAAATCTTCATTTACTATATTTTTTAGCGTTTCTTTTAGCACATTACTAGAAGCCCTATAATCAGCTGAACCCACTTTGTTTCTCAAATTTTCTTTAAATTTCTTAATAGGTTTAATATTAGGTAAAAGATTTAATATGAATTTTCCAAATTTGTAAAAATAAACTTTACCATAATAAATAAAATTTCTTTTAGGCTTTATTCCTGCACTATCAATTAAGATAATTTTATTAGCTGTAATGATCCCTCTACCAACGGCGTTAATAATTGTTCTTCCACCGTTTGAATGTCCTATTAGTATCGGATTTTTAATATCTAAAGCATCCATAAAATTTTTCAAGAAATCCCCAAAATCATCTGTATTTAATGGATGTTCAGGCATGTCACTTTTCCCAAATCCAACAATATCTACCAAATAAACCTTAAAATTTTGGCAAAGATTATTAGCTATTGGTCTCATTGTTTCTAAATTAGCAAGCCACCCATGTAAAAGAATAACAGGATTTCCTTCACCTAAAATTTCATAATTGATATTCCATTCATTTATTCTTACTTGCAATCTATCCTCCTTAAATTATAATAAATCCTATAAAACTCTTTTTTCCCTAAGAGTTTCATAAAATTATTACTATAATTTATTCAAATATATAGTTTTTTGTTACTCATAATAATATAACAAGTTTATTACAATGTCAATGGGACCATTGGGGACGTTTATTATTTTGGACAAAATGTCCCCGATGGTCCCGATAGCCCCCTATACTGTTAAAGTGCCACCTGGTGTATCTAAAATAACTAATATATCCTCTTCTTCGCCTGTTTCAACATTTATATATACTAAAAACTCTCTTTCTCCTACTTTTCCTTTAAACTCATAACAATTAATTTCTGTTTTCCATTCTGTCGGAATAATTGCCATATTTTCTGATAATATCTCCAATTTCGAATTTATCTTTTCTCTTGCTTGGTCTATACTAATCTTTGGCTCTACATAACTTCTTTCAGTATGAGAATTTAAATATCCTTCAGCTTCAATACCTAATATATCTCCATTATCTAAAGCAATTTTAACTTTTATTAAATCTGGATATACAATTATTCCATTATCATTATATGCATAATTTATAGTAATTACATTTTCTTGCTTTACAAAATATGTTTCTTTCATATTTTCAAAGCCTTTATCTGCTAAATAACTTTTTCCAATTTCATTTGCTTCTTGATTAGATATTTTTTCTTCACGCACTTCTCTATCTAAAGATGTTTGTACAACATGTCCACCTTTTTTGGAAATAGTAATACTATATTTTAGATTAGTATCATTAAGACTAACTGAAAAATCATATGAAGGAATATCTGCTTCTGCTAAAAATCCATTAGTTTCAATATTTGTTATTTTATCTTCTCCAAAAAATTCCTTAACTTTAATTTTAGCTTTTTCTTCATCAATATCATCTCCTGTTAGTCCTACTTTTTCTGCTTTATTCACATGGTCAGAATATGCACCATCATATATTAATCCTTCATATTCATTTAAATTTGAATCAATATTTGAAAAAACATTTATACTATCTACAGATTGTGCAAACTTATTATTAATGCTTGAATCCAATGTATTCCAACTCAATTCGCCATTATATAATTCATCAGATAATCTATTTAATGTTTCTTCTAAACTCGTACTATATTTATAGAGCATTTCTAAATTCTTCATATCATCATCATTAAGCTCATTCCCTTCAATGCTCTTTCTAGATAGAGAATATGAATAATCACTTACTTGATTTAAAAACTTTGCTGTATGTGCAAGTTCTTCGTTCTGAACTGATATTCTTGATAAATATACTAATGCCAAATTCGAATCTTTCCAAATCCTTGTTAAAGTTTCGGCTGAATGATCTGAACTCTTAGATATCATAGATTTTGCTAAATAATTCTCAACATTATTAACATAATTTACCAGGTTACTAAAAGCTTCAGTATAATTGTTTTGTATTTGATTATTATAATCTTCTTTTAATTTTAATGCATAATATCCTGTTATACCTGTTAATATAGTTAAAAGTATAATAACACCAATAAAAAATCTATTATTGTAATTTTTGTCCATAATATTTTTCTCCTCCTAATTTCTTTCATTTTAGTATTTTTTCCTATTTTTTTAATTATATGTATTTTTTATCATTTCTTGAAAAATAGTCCTATGCATGATATAATCTTTTTATTAAATAATTAAGAGGATTAGTATGAAAAAAATATTAATATTTTATGGTTCTTACGGTGGTGGCCATTTATCCGCAGCGAAATCAATAGAAAGTTGTTTTAAAACTGAATATAATAATAAAATAGAAATACAAACTGTAGATTGTATCGAATATATAAACAAATATATAAACAAAGTATCTACTGGTGCATATAAAGAACTGGCAAAAAAAGCCCCTTGGGCTTGGAAACAAGTTTATAAAAGATCTCAAAATGGTGCACTTTCTCATATTAGTAATACTACTAATAGATTAATGTCACATAAACTAAATTCACTTATCAAGAATTTTAATCCTGACTTAATAGTTTCTACTCACCCTTTTTCCACGCAGATGTGTGCAATTTTAAAAAAGAGAGGAAAAATCAATTGTAAACTTGCTACAGTTTTAACAGACTACCATATACATGCTCAATGGCTTGTTTTATACCAATATACAGATTATTTCTTTGTATCTAATGATAATATGAAATCAGATATGATAGCTGAAGGAGTTGATAAAGATAAAATTTTTGTAACAGGTATTCCTGTTTCTGAAAAATTTTCTGAAGACTTTAATAAAAGTGATATTTATAAAGAATTTGGGCTTGTAGAAGACAAACCGACTGTACTTTTTTTCGCAGGAGGTGAATTTGGTCTTGGAAGAAATACTACTTATATGACCTTAAAAGCACTTATCAGATTGTTCAAGAATTTGCAAATAGTTGCTATTTCTGGAAGAAATCAAAAAATGAAAAAAAGATTTATTGAACTTGTTGATAAAACAAGTTCTTCTAATAGAGTAAAAATAATTGAATTTACCAATAAAGTTCCTGAACTAATGAGCATTTCTATTGGTGTAATTACAAAACCTGGTGGTTTAACTGTTACTGAAAGTTTGGTATCACACTTACCTATTCTAGTTATTAATCCTATACCAGGTCAAGAGGAAGAAAATGCAGAATTTTTAGTAAATAATAAAGTAGCTTTCTGGATAAAAAAATCTGATAATATAGCTAGAATTTTAAAAAACATCTCCAGACACCCAGAAGTTTTAGACCAAATGGTAGAAAATGCAAAATATCTTGCAAAGCCATATGCCACATCAAATATTTGCAATACTTTAATAAACCGTCTTGACGGTTTTGTTCCTATTAAAAATAAAATTATAGTTAGTATATCTATAAAACATAAAAATAAAGCATTATATATTGAAGAAAAAAACAGTAATAATATATTTAATGAGAAAATTCATTTATACGGAGTTGAATTAGAGCCAAATATTACACCTCAAGCATTAATTATTAAGAAACTAAAAAATAGTTTTAATATAGAAGTAACAGAAAAAGATTTGATTAATAAAAGTTTTATAACTAAAACTTTTACTTATAAAAATAGACAAGTACAAATCATAAATCTTATATATGAATTAGAATTAGATACAGTAAACATTGTTAATTCTACAGGAATAAAAATAATATGGAAATAAAAAAGTAGGAAATATTTATAAAATATTTCCTACTTTTTACTTACTATTTTACTAACTATAACTGTCATATCATCTTGAGCTATACCGAAATTATTATCTATTGCTTCAGCTAAGATTAAATCAGCAATTTTTTGAACATTATTTGTTGAAATATTCTTTAAAAAGTTTTCTATCCATGAGCCTGTTATGTCATCTTTTGTATCTAAAATTCCATCGCTGCACATAACAATAATATCACCATTAGAAATAGATAGTTTTTCCTCTTGTAAACTTATATCATTCATAATTCCTATTGGAACATTCTTAGATTCAATTTTTTTAATACTCTTTTTATTTTTTATATATGTATTACTTGCACCATTTTTTAATATATCTATATTACCAGTATATAAATCTAATATACATGCATCTAATGTTGAATACATATCTTTTTTATTAATTAATTTCATTTTAGAATTTAATAATTTAATTGTTTCTTCGTTATTAAAACCAGCAGATAATATTTGCTTTAATAGTTTTAATGTTATTTTACTACACTCTCTTGCTTTTTTTCCTGTCCCCATACCATCTGAAATAGCGAGCAAATATTTTCCATCTTCTAATTTTATTTGAAGGCTACAATCTCCAGAAATGTCACTACCATCTTTAGTAACTTTAGAACTTCCTACTTGAAGCACAAATTTATCTTCACTAGAATAAACTTGATTATACTCCTTATTTTCCTCGTCATTTTTTTCTCTTTGAATAGCCATTTTCGTACCGATACTCTTAGAAAGAGTATCACAAATATTTGTTATACTTTCTTTTTCTCTTACCCTATTATTACTATAATCAAATTTAAGAGTTACAATAATCTTGTTATTTTTCAATTTTCTAACACTGCATTTATTAATATTTATATTTCTGCTTTTTAATAATAGGCCAATTTCCTTTTCTTTATTTTCAAATTCATTAATATCTTCCTTATTTGCTAAAGATTGATATTCTTTAATTATTTCACTTACATTTTTTAAATTTTGACTTAATTCTTTTTTTGCATTATTTTTTTCTTGTTCTTTAATTCTATTAATCTGAGCAGTTTTTAATGTTCTATTAGCTATTTTTATAATGTTTTGTAAATCATTTCTAATGTTTTCATCTCTCATAAATACATAATTATTATGATTTTGTAAGATTTGTATTAAATCATTATCAACTATAATATCATTTTCAACTAATTTTTCACATATATCTTTTGCTATTCCATTTTCCTCTTTTGAAATCTCATCATAAAATATATTTTCATTTAAATCTTCTAAATTGTCCAAAAAGTCTTGTAATAAACCTTCTTTAAAAGAATACTCATCTTTATTTGGAGTAGAAGTTAATGTATCAAATAAATCAGATATAGTTTTTAATTTATTGGATATTTCCTCATTACTACTATTTAACCTATTTTCACCTGTGTTAGATATAAGTTTGTGTTTTCCAAAGAGTTCATCTAATTCAATTTTTACATTATTTGGAACTAATAATAATCCTATAGATGCAATAAAAATTTCTCTAAAATAAATTATCATTGTAGATGCGCCTCTTACCCAGTATGTAAGAAGAATATTTCCTAGTAAAAATCCTATTATAACACCTATTTTTCCAAATCTATTTAATACACCTGATAATACTCCTGAAATTGCAAACATTCCAATTTGTACAAAACTCACATCAGACACAAAACTAACAGCAAGTCCAATAGACACACCTGAAACTGTACCTACCATCATTCCATATTTCCATCCAAGTACCATTATCATAAATATTATTACAATGTTACTAATACTTAAAGAAAATAAATTAAATCTATTAAAAGCTGTACTTGCAACTGCTATAATTATTGTACTCGCAATTAGTTCTTCAATAGTAAATGCTTTTTTCTCATTAAAGCTTTCTAAAATTATTAATCCATTTACAAATATTTTGTAAAATACATACATAACACCAGCAGAAATACATGCCATAAAAACATCATATATTAAAAATACTCCAAATATACTTCTTATTATCGGAATTATTAAACAAGAAAAAAATAATTTCCCACCAGTTTTTATTACTTCATTTCTTTCATCTACTGCGACTTTATAATTAAAAATAATTACTAAAGCAAAATAAATAATTGAAGTAATTAGGAAATTTCCTAGACTTGAAAATCCATTTCCTACTAATGTTCCTAAAAATGCTGAAATAAAAACACCTATAACAGGTATCGTTTCTCCAACACATCCTGCAACTATAGCTAGTCCAAATGGTACTTCAATGTTCTTTAATGATAGTGTTGAAATTAGAAATGTTAAAACATATATAATAACATTTTGAATTTTAAAAATTTCTTTTAACCTATATTCTATTTTTGTCATTTTTTCATTAATATTATCTTCATGCATACTTACATCTGCAACATTTTGAAACATCCTTAACCACCTCTCACTCTTCAATATAAATATATTAAATCATAAAAGAAACAAAGATTTTGTCATTTTTAATATTTAAATTTGAAAAGTTATTTACAATATGTGATAATTTTTATTTATTTTATTACATTTATACTAAAAAGACAAGTATTAATTACAAAAATGACAAACAAATGCCAAAAAAGAAATGCTCCATAATGGAGCACTTCCTTTTTAGTATATTATTTTGTTAATATTTTTTTCTTGATAGCTACAATTCCTATTGCAATTATTCCTAAAGCAGCAACTACTATTATTAAAACTTGTGATGTCATTACACTTTGAGACTCAATACCTGTTGGAGGTGTAAATGTTACAAGCTCTGTTGCACTTGAATCTCTTTCTTTTAGTCCTATTACAAATTCTCCTGCTTTTGGATTACTATTACCAGGAACTGCTGTAATATCTCTTCTACCAACACTGTTTTCATATTTTACTATTTCAGCAATATTGTCAAATGTTAAGTTGTCTGCATCATCTTCTGCTGATACAACTTTAGTTACTGTAATATTAATTTCTGATTTATAATTACTATCTTGAGATGCATTTACTGGTTCAAGTTTTGCTTCAAAATCTTTATTAGTCATTGAAGTTTCTACACTTTCATCAGTATCTACACTTAAGGCTACATTTTTATTAGCATTATTATTCTCATTATTTAGATATAATTTTCCATTTTTGTCATAAACTGAGCCTAGTACTGTAATATTATCATCAACAATTCTGTTCTTACTAAATCCTTGACCTGCAAGTTCTCTAGCACTAGTTGATCTCCAACTATGGTTTTCAGTATTGTTGTTTTCTGATGAGAACACTCCATCATTGTCAATATATTCAGCAACTTGACGAACTTTAGTTGTTACAATAGCATCATTATCACTGTTTCCAGTATAATAGAATCTTCCTAAATATGAACCGATTTGATAATTATTTGTATCAGTATTATAAACTGTATTA
>AUXO014579734.1_pt1 | contig 13316 bp, 27 predicted proteins | sample 768731 | NCBI WGS metagenome assembly AUXO01 (sample SAMN02715735, study PRJNA202380) | gut metagenome | biome: sheep rumen | host: Ovis aries | place: New Zealand: Palmerston North
GAAGATTATTAAAAGGTAGTAATTATGGTTTTGGTGTGGGTATGCCATATAAAAATTATGATGTAAAAATAGCCGACATCATCGAAGAACTTTTTGATGATTTTGTTTGTGTTGGTAGTGCTGAATATCAAAAGTATATAAAACACTCATTAAAAGAAGCATTGCAAAAACAAAGATGGCTTGAAAGAAATGGTTATACTTGTGATATCTATGGCGCTATCTGGACTGACGGAGGCCTTATATACAAAGCAAAAATGAAAGGTGTCTCACCTAGTGGTGAGATTGATTGGGAATTGTTATGAGTTTTAAATTAGGTGGCGTTATTTGGAATGATGATGGAACGTTGGCCAGTTTTGACAAAACGGTTATTACAGAGCCAATAAAGCTTGTTAGAGATAAGGCTCCGCAGATCATAGAAGGAGAAAATATAATGAGTGAAGCATTAGAGGCATTTAGAAGATTTAGAGATAATGCAAAGTTTGATAATAAAAGTGATTATTATTTAAGCACACAATATATTGATGATAATGATATTATTGAGTCTGCTCTTAAAGAAGTAAGTGGAGAAGATAGAGCATTTTTAAGTGATATTAAAAAAGGCAAATTACACCCATTAACAACACAATGCTATCAAGACTTACTTAAAAAGCGAAGAGCACTAGAGATTATTAAAGAGAAAAAAGTAGATGTTCAATTTATTATGGAACATCCAGAAGCAAAAAATGTTTTTTGGTATAATTCAAGTTTCACAGGTGCTTTATGTGAGGGTTGGAGAATGTTAAGCCAAGAAGAATATGACTTAGTAAGAAAGGTATTGTTATGAAGTGTTATGAGTGCTTAAGAAAAGATTGTTGTCCATATATTTATCAGTTTAACCATAATACAAATGTTGGATGCACTGATTTTCAAGATAGAGATCATACAACATATATATCAAATACTTTAAATACAAGGGAAGAAAAGATGAGCAAAGAGCTAGAAGCAGTTAATAAAGTTAAAAAGTTTAAAGATGATTGTTGTATGTTTGGCTCAAGTGATATTGAAATAGATAGAGAACTAGACATTATTGAAGCTGCTCTTAAAAGATTAGAGGGTTATGAAAACCATACGACATTCACAATGGTAAATCAAATAAATGCTTTAAGAGAAGAAAATGATGAATTAAGAAAACGGCTTAACGAAATGTGTGAATTAAGAGAACAATATCATTTAGATCAAAAGAAACTGAAAGCATATGAAATTATTGTAGAAAAAGATATTGACATTCAAGCACTAAAATTTTGGAATAAGATTTATAAAGGGAAATTAAGTTTTCAGGAATATTTAAGGATTTTAGAAGATTGTGATTTAGGTGGAACATTAATTCAAGAAGAGTATGACATACTAAAAGAGGTATTATTATGAAAAAGAAAATTAAAGATTTGACTAGATATGATTTATTAAAATGGGGGGAACTGTTATGAGCACAGGATTGAAAGTTCTAACTACTGAAATGCAAAAGACCTTACTCTGTACACTTAAAATCAGTTATGGAAATGACATGGTTAATAGTAGCTGTAAGGAGACTCTTGATAGAATAGTACAAGCATGTGACAAACATAATCTACAATATACAATTTCTGAAGAACAAAGATATTGTTGCACTGATTATCAATTTATAAAAATCAAGGCACAAACATCTGTATATGATGTTTTCAAAATCATTGAAGATATTAAATTGAATGTTGATGTATATATACGCAAAGATGGTTCAATTATAGCATCATATGATAACACTTATTGTTAAAGGAGGAATTATTATGTGTGAAAAATTAGGAGCATTAGAAGCATTCAATGAATTAAAAGAAGGACACTGGTTTGATTTTGCCGATGCATATTTTTATTTAAATCCACAATTAAAAATTGATCTATGCGTCGTTGAAGCTACTCTTAAAACATTGAAAACTCTTAACGACGAATTTGGAATTGATTTGATTGTATTGTTTAAAACTAAGACAGTTTGGTGTAAAACTTTAGTAGAAAACATAAAGACCAAAGAACTAAGTTATCAAATTATTGACAGAAAATTATGGGGAGTAAATCTTGAAGATAAAGAAATAATGGTTGGTTCTTCATATCGTTTTAGTTCACATAAAATCAAAGATTACGGGAAGACTTGGGCATTGACAAAGGAAGAATTGTTATGAAATTAACTGAAACAACAATAGAAAAAATTGGTCAATTAGTAGATATTGAAGAAGAACTTGGAATTGATTTGATTATTTTGTTTAAGGCATTAAAACAAGACAATATATGGGTTAAAGAACACAACACTAAAGAACAAGAAATTGTTTATGAGAGAATTAGATTAAACTTTCTTAATAGAACATTAGACTTTGTCTATCCAAGAAAAGAAATAGGCATAGGAAGAAATCTATTTGACTATGGTGAGAGTTGGGCATTAACAAAGGAAGAATTATTATGACTAATTTAGAAAAATTGCAAAAAATCGCAAGTTTTAGAGTAGATAAAGTCTATGACATTAAGTTTGATAATGGCGATAGAAAACATTATGAATACGAAACTATTAGAGATTTGTTTCCTGAATACTTTGCTGAAATTGAAACCGCACTTAAAAATTATGAGGAACTGACAAGTAAACCTATAATTTTGTATTATGGAAGAACACATGGACATACACAAGCACTTATTGATATGGTTTTTAAAAATTTCAAAGAAGTTAAAATCACTAACCTTGAAGATGAAACGAAACTTAAAGCATTAGAGATTATTAAAGAGAAAAGAGTTGATGTTGATTACTTAATAACATGTATAGAACAAAGTATAAATCCACTGCAATTTTATAATGAATATATTAAAGAGTTCAATGGCATAGAATTAACCCAAGAAGAATACGATTTATTAAGAGAGAAATTATTATGAGAAATATTTATAAAATAGAGTATTGGCAGTTTCATCATTGTAAACACAAAAAAATATTTACCAATAAAAGAAATGCTCAAAAATGGCTTAAAGAATCTGGATGGTGGATAGATTATGACATGGGTGATTGCATGATCTATATTTACAAAAATGAAAAAGAAATAGATTGGATACTTGAAGATAAAGGCTGGAAATCAACTTATTAAAGGAGGAATTATTATGAGATTAACGGAAGAATTACCAATGGGTTCATATAGGGCAAAAACCATATATTTAGAGCCAGGTAGAAACGAACAAGAATGTGTATACAAACTCGGTAACCTAGAAGATATTTTAGAAAAACATAATATAGAAACATCAAAAGAACTTGATGGCTTGTTATGTTATGTAAAAGAAATTAAAAAAATTGAAAAAGAACTCGGCGCTGATTTGATTACATTGTTTAAGGCATTTAAGATCATTAAAGAGAAAAGGGTTGATGTAAGTTTTCTATCGATATGCATAGTAGTGGAGCAGTATAACAATTATATTAAAGAAAAAGGCGTTTTAAGTTTATATCGGCAATTAACCCAAGAAGAATTTGATTTATTAAAAGAGGTGTTGAAATAAAATGAAAGCAGTTGGATTATCCTTCAACGAATTAAAAGACATACTTGAAAATGGTCTTTAACAAAGGAGGAACTTAGATGAAAAAAGTTATATTAGGTGCTATGTATTGGTTCTGCCAAATAACTTGGGGGATTGTTATGACTTTGATCGGAATTTTAACAACTCTAATAGTTCTTACCTTCATGAAAGGCAGGATCCATAGAAATGGTTATGGTTTTATTACTGAAGTTAAAGGTAACTGGGGTGGCGTTTGTTTAGGCCCCTTCGCTTTTTGCGGAAGTTATAATCAAAAAGACGGCCCATGTTATGATCCAGATTGGTACGCTCACACCAGAAGACATGAATTTGGCCATTCAATCCAAAATATGTTTCTTGGAATCTTCTTTCCATTTGTGGTGGCTATTCCATCAGCAATTAGATATTGGTTAGATCGTTTTGATAAAATAAAAGAAGATTACGAAGCTGTGTGGTTCGAGCATACAGCTACATCTTGGGGAACCAAGTGGATCAATTGGATTGAAGGAGGAAATAAATAAATGGAGCGTTCAGGTTTATATGATAATATTAAATGTCCATACTGTGGAGCCTCACACTATACACTAGGCACAACTATTGTATCATGTGTATATTATCCTCCTGTAGTTCAAGACGGGCGAATGATCGTGAACGACCATAACTATTCTAGAACAGAATGTAACTGTCTTGAATGTGGTAGGGTATTTCATATTGTTAGCGGTAATAAAGTCGAGGAAGCGCAAGGAAGTAAATTATGACAATTCAACAAATTAAAGAACATTTTTGGACTCCGGGTGACTGCTATTATTTAAAAGGCAATGGAACCGAGAATTAAATTCAAAATTCAAGCTTGTTTTAGAGTTCAATGAAGATGTTTACAAAGAGATTATGTCACTGATTAAACAATAACAGAGGGAGAGGTCCCTCTTTTTTTTTCTTGACATTTTAGAAATATCCTTTAAAATCATAATTGCAAATCCTGGTACGCTAAACGATAACGCGGCTGAACCTCTAATTCAGTGTTTGTGGGTCTAGTCCCTCCCAGGTATATGTAGGAATTCTTGTGTAAGAAGAAAGCAGGTGCACCTATTAAATAAAATTACACTTTTATTGAGAAAGGAAACTACGGAATGAAAATTGAAACTACTAGTTGGGAATTGATTAGACAAAAACTGCAAATTGAAAATGTAGGTATTAAAATGAACATTCATGTTGGTGAAGCGTACTTTTTAATATCTTTCCATGATTTTAGCGTACGTCTCCCTGTCAACCATCATCTTTGGAGATATCTTAAACACCTTTGTGAGATTGCACATGTAAACACAGAAGATGGGATTAGTGTAGAAGAATCATTAAAAGGTAAAACTGTTATAGTTGAATATATAGACACAGGCGTAAAATTAAGAGTTTTTAATCTTGTAGACGCTGATAATCCTAAAAATTATATTAATGTAGCATATTTATTTTGAGCAATGAGAGAATCATCAGAGCAAGATGAAAATGGGAAATTAAGACAGTCATCATTAATGTAGGAGGTAAAATATGGCTTATAGGACTTATATTAACGGTCATGAATGGTTAGGAAATAATGTTTTGTACGATGAAATTTATACAGAATTAAAAAATCAAGGATGTCCTTTTGACGAAGACGGCTGTGTAGAAGATTTTGAAATTAAAGATCTGGATGGCTTGGTTAAAGCTTGTGAAAAAGTAGTTGTTAAAATGGTTGAAAAAGATAAGAGAATCGCTGATTTTAGTGAAACTATTTTTCAATGTGTCGAGGCTGGAAGGGATGTCACTTCACGATTAATAGAATTACATAATTATGCATATATTTTTATTGGCGTACAGCTTTTGAAAGATATTGGCGAATTTTATAAACAATGGGAATACTATTACACAAGAACCGATGGCAATAAGTTAGAAATGCATTATCGTCTTCGCGGAGATGGTAAGTGTTTATTTAGTGCTTATTAAAAAAGACATATGTTATTAAAGGAGGTCTCTCAATCTTATGAAAATGATTTTTGGTGGTGTATATAAAAGAAAAGGATTTGATACATATAATGACCAACATTACTATGTTTATATTCCTGTTGCTTATAAAAAGAAAGATGGAGTCATTCGCTACAGAATGGTTGATACTTATGAAGCTGAAAGGCATTATGGCACCGCGAATACAATGGAAGATAGAATAAAATATCTCGAACAAGCAAATTGTGGTGAGTCCTCTTGGGGCATATACTGCGGTCCTTCTAATTATTATTATCAAAATTACTATGATTTGCCTAGTGATGAATTGGATGAAAAAGAATGGGAAATGCTGGGTGACTTACATGATTATAAGCTGGTTGATGATCGCGAAGTGTATGATTATCTAAAAGAGGACAAGCTTATGTATATTCCGCTTTGGCATGAAGATCATTATCGTTGGAATTCTGGTGGTGTAGGTTGCCATTATGTGAAGAAAGACGCTAAGAAAGACGGATACTCAGTTTATCGCAATGCTTTAAGTAATTATGATTTTGGCTTCGAGGACTGGAGAGCTAAAAGTTTGGAAAAAACTTGCAAAGATATATTACAAAATATGGCTTTGGGATATGGCAAGAAAAAGGAAATTAAGAATATGCTTAAAAAGATAAAAAAATATCTTCAATTAAGCAAAGAGTATGGCCAATTTTGCAAAAAGTTAAAATAAGGAGGACTTTGAAAAATGAATAAATTAGTTTTAATCTATAGCAATGAACATGGAGCATGGTGGAGATCAAATTATTGTGGCTATACTAATGATATTACAAATGCAGGAATATTTGAATATGAAGATGCTCTTAAGCATTATCCTAGGATGTCTTATGATAAAGACAATGATGATTATTTCATAAATGTAACTCAAGAAATGATTAGAGATAGTTATGATGCCATTGCCAGTGAAGTTTGTAAATTGCAAGATAAATTGTTATATTTAACCACTTTATTAAACACTATCAGTAATTGTGATATTGGGCAAGAGGAGGAACGGACAAATGATTATCTATAAAGAAGTTAGTGGTACTGATATAAAGAACCGCTTGTGTACTTACAAAGTCAGGGTACCAGTCAAACATTATGGCCGAATGATTGTCTACGAAGAAAACAAGTGCAACAAAATGAGAAGCATAGTTATCTGCCCTCACTGTGGCCGACTTACTGACTACGGCTGGACCGCCATGCACTGTGGAATTCACGGTTGTCAATTCTGTATCGATGAATTAAGTACCACAATCGAGCTAGACAGGGAATATAACTATGAGGCTTATACGAAGAAAGCAAATAATTTCGAATATGAACCTTACAGGTACAAGGAGGATTAATTATGAAGCAATTTAGAATTAAAACTAATGTTGACCCCAAGGTTCTTTATAATTATGGATTTGTATATAAAGGAAATTGGGCAAGAGGAGAATTATATCAAAAAGAAATTCCTGAATTGAAAGGTATAGGTGATGGTATTTCTATTAATTTTGATATGGGTGCAGAAATACATTTTATATTCCCTTATATGAATATAGAATATCCTAACATTGAAGATTATATTCAAGATTTAATTAAAGCAGGGTATGTGGAGGACTTTGAAGAATGAGTAATTATGTGATGTGGTACAATGAATGGAGCGATCAAATGGTCGAAGTTTTTAATGAATGCGATCTTAACTCGGTTCAAAAGATTTTTGTTGACAAAGGATATATTATCAAAGAAACCTTTTTAGGTAAGGGTAATCATTATTTTTTTGTTATTGAATTGACAGAGGAAAGAGATTAATATGGTGAAAACGAACAATTTGATTGAGACATGTGAACGTATAATTCAGGCAGATTTTTATTTTAAATACGATCATAAACAAAATTGCATTGTTTTTAAGTCTTTTCCTAATCGAGAAGAAGATTCAGGAATGTTAGGCTATCATTATTATGGATTTGAAACTGAATATTGTTTTGATCTAACAGAGTATCATTACACTTTAGAAGAATTTATTGGAACAGTGTTTGATTGTTATAAAGAGAGAATCAAAAATGCTATAGGTGGGAGACTTGATAAAGTTAAGGAGGATTTGAAAACTCTATGATGGATAAAGATTTTATAGCTGAAGTTTCAAAAGTATCGGCATATATTCAATCGTTTACAAAAGATTGTATAGCCTATAATTTCCGATTAGTTAAAATTAAATTACCTCCGGAATTTTTCACTCTTCTTCGAATCCAGAATATTAATCAAGCTGATTCTCGTCTTGAAAAGTCATGTGGTGATATTACCGCGGAGTTGTGCGGGATCCCTGTGGAGGAAGACTGGACTCTTACCCAACCTCGTTATGTTATTGAAGTAGACGGATTTGAAGTTTTATGAAGTATGGGTATCATTTTATGGATTGGGGTCTATTTGATATAGACGAAATCGAAGAAATTTTTGAACTAACCGAAGATCTTATTATAAAAGACTCTTTTGGTACGCATATTTTTAATAAAGAGAATTGGGTACTTGTTAAGACGGTTAAAGATATCTTCATTGGTAATCATTCTCAGAAAAATATTGGACCATATTATAAGGAGTATATATTTGACACTTATGAAGAGGCTGAGGCTTATGGCAACGAGCACAGCTACTTCTCTTGGCTTTAGGAGGTATTACAGTGGGAGAAATTAATTACACAAAGCTTGACTGGTTTAATCAAATTTTTTGTCCGCATTGTGGAAAATTATTGAAAGCCAGAACTCATATTGTAGCTCATGGAACAGGACTTGGTTGTTTTTGTGATGATCCTGAATATGATACCTATGAGACATATACCTGTTCTGATTGTGGCATCAAGGCCAATACTCGTGATCATAGGATCAGTGAAATTGAAGCATGGAAATTCCCTAAAGATTACCAACCCTCTATTACTGTCGCTCAATCTAATTATATTACTTTTTTATCGCTTCATTTTAATGACATTGTGCGTGAGAGGCCAGTTATTACTAATAAACAATTGGCGACCCTCTGGATCTCACAATTTGTCAATAAGCTTAATGAAGAGAATCTGAATAAAATTTATGAAGAGAAAATTAAAGAGTTATTTAGAGCAATTGATTTTGGTCCTTCTTCTTATAATAAAAATAATATTAATTTATTAGCTTTTGAGCATGAAGAGAGTTTTAACGATTATTCTAAATATGTTCGCATATATCTATATTTTAATAAGGAAACGCACGAGATTACAAGCGAAGTTTCTTCTTCTAATGTTAAAATTGAAGCTCTTTATTCTTATCTAAAAACGCTGGATATCCAGCTTCAAAAACTTAAAGCAAACGTCAATACAATTGAGATGCCTACTGAAACAGAGGCACAAGATCGAACAGTACAAGATAGAGAACAATACAAACTGTTAAAAGAACAATGCCTTAATACAATTAAAGAACAAGAAGATGACGGATGGAGCTTTCTTGATATGGAGGAAACTTTTTAAGAAAATTCTATAAAAAATAAAATAATTAAAAATAAAACTGTTGACATTTATTTGGTATCCTTTATAATAATTAGTGAAAATATTCCACAGGAGGTAAAAAACATGGGAACTGATATCCACATGGCGGCTGAAGTCCGCAAAAATGGAAAATGGGAACTCGTTAGAGCGAAAGTTTTCAAAAATGACTGGTACGAACCGAATCCAGCAAAACAAAATAAATTTAATCGAGAGAAATTTACTAATATTCCATACGACGATCGCAATTATAACTTGTTCGCAATGTTAGCAGATGTCCGTAACGGTTATGGTTTCGCAGGTTGTATCACAGGTCAACATATCAATCCAATTTCTGCTCCAAAGGGTTATCCAGAAGATCTCTCCGACGAGCTCAGAGCGGATGTTGAGCGAGATATATATAGCACTGACGAATATTCCTGGAGCGACGATAGACCATATCTATCCAACGATCATTCAGGTTCTTGGTTAACATTAAAAGAATTATTAGATTACAATTGGGAACAAGTTCACAAAACAATTGGATACCTCTCTAAATCAGAATATGAAGAGAGCATTTACAAAGGCAAGCATCCAGAGGCTTGGTGCGGAGGTATTGGCGGCGGTAATACTGTAATAGTTTCTGAACAAGAAATGATCGATATTATTGAAGGTAGATATCCTGTTAAGTCATACCAAGAATATTACACACAATGTGCATTCCCTGGTAGAACCTACAAAGAAAAAGCTGGAAAATTCTATACAGAAACAATTCCTGCATTAAAGAAATTAATTCCGGAAGGAGGCACAGCCGAAGACGTTAGAATAGTCTTTGACTTCGACTCTTAATGGAAGACCAACAAGTTAAATACTTCGCCGTCGTATATTGCTACGATGGCACCATACATTTATGGAAAGGCGACACTCAACAAAAATGTTTGGACATACTTCGTAGAATGAGAGAAGATCCTGACGTTGGATGTCGCATGGAATCTACTACAGTCATCAAAAGAAATATGAGTAATTTTAAAGAAGGTAAGATCTTTGGTTGCCCAAAAAGTCTCGATGTGATGCAGGAGAAACCAAAAAGGAGTAAGAAATGAAAAAATACGCAATGGTAGTAATTTGTTGTAAGTCTGATGATAATGGCAATCCTCTCGTTCGTAGAGTATTAATTTCTTATTCCTTTAAAACAAAAAAACGTCGTGAGTGTGAAATAGTCTATCACCGAACCCGTTTATTAGAAGTAGACCCTTACTTTAAAAACAGTAAAAGTTCTCACCAATATGAGTTCAAAAATGATGGATATTTCTTAAAATCGGGAGCAGAAGATTATGCATCCGAGTTGATCGGCAAAAAGAGAAAGTATCATTATCACGACACCCCATGGTTTCCAGGCGTTTATGCTCCTATTGAGTTTAAGGCTAAAAAAGACCACGAGGCTATTGAGAAATTTAATTCGCGTAAAAAGGAAAGTTAAATCCTATATAATAAATATGATGTCATAAGGAGGAAAAATAATGGCTCAAGAAAAAACAACATCATTCAGAAATAGCATCCGTTTGGTTGGCTATTTGAAAGAAACAACCTTAGATGAAAGGGTTAGTCAAGCTGGTAAACATTTTATTACTGGTAAAGTTACAATCGCTTTAGACGAGTTTAATACTCATCGTGTTAGTTTCTTAGTTTTTAAAGAAGACAATGCGGAAAAGTATGAAGCCCTTTCTAAGTTTTTACCTAATAATACTGTGTCTATCGCAAGTTATTTAAAGACAACTCCCACTGCTAATTTTGCAACTGCGTCAGCAATGTCTGCGAAGGTATGGGCAATGGCTGCGTTTGAGGAGTTTGTTAGTAGAAGTGGAGAAAAAGAAAAGACAATGGTTAGTCTTAAAGGCTTCTCTATGGGTTTGGTAGATCCAAACAAAGCATTTAATCCTTCGGCAACCTTCGAAGTAGATTGCTACATCGAAAAGATCGAAGACGAACTAGAAGATGATAAGCCTACTGGCAGATTACTCTTAGATACAATCGTTCCAGCTTATAAAGGTTTGGTTTATCGTATTCCATTAGTAGCTCCTGTAGAAGATAATGTCGCTAAATATATTAAAGCAAAATACAAAGTTAGTGACACGGTTCGTTTACAAGGTAATTTGGTGGCTATGAAAGTCCAAATTCAGAACGAAGACGATGACGAACCAGAGTTCTTTGGTAAGCCAACAGGTCAACAATTTACTACTCGTTTCGTTCGTGAAAATGTGATCCTTAGAGGATCTAAAGATCCAATTGCTCAAGGCGAGACAGGTAGCATCTCTAATGACGAAGTTAAAGCAGGTTTAACCATTAGAGAAAAAGTTATGGATGAAAACGGTCAACGTAGAGCTAACGGCAAAGTGGCCCAAGAAGCAGCTCCTGAAGTTGAACCGGAACCTGCAGCGGTTCCACCAGCCACCGATCCAAGCGCTGATAAAGATGACTTTGATTTCTAATTAAAAGGAGAACCAACATGGAAAAGAATGAATTATTAGTCTTAGGTGAAGCTGTTAACACCTTATCAACAGTTGAAGTTACAAAAGAATTGATCGAAAGTGGAGATTTTACTCCTGCTTACGAACAACTTAAAGCAGCTATCGATGAATTAACTGAACTTAAAAAATCTCTCGATGGTAAGATCCGTGATACCATTGCCCCTCTTTATGAGAATGATGGAACCACCACTCTTTCAGACAACGTGTGTAATTACACATTAGTCGCCGCAACAACCAGTTTAAGTGTTGATACAGCTAAATTGAAAAGAGAATTCCCAGATATTTATAAGGCTTGTGTTAAGACTTCTCAAAGAGCTGCCTCTTTAAGAGTTACCAAAAAGTCTGGAGAAGATAATGCATAATCTTCCAACTGAAGAACATCATATTTTGCCAAACGGGGTAGAAGTTATCTTCTATCCCGATACTCATAAATACGTGGTCAATGGGAAAGAGGTGCCAAGCATCACCACTATAATTCAAGACCATTATGGCAATAAATATTCAGCGGTTCGTCCAGAGATCCTTGAAGCGGCAGCAAAATATGGAACTCGTGTTCATTCGGAGCTTGATCATTTTATCACTCTTCGACAACAAAATGAGAAAACACCAATTGTCTCGGATCTCGTTGAAGTTAAAAATTACTTTGACTTCGTTGAACCAATTTATGATATTAAACCCGTCATGACCGAAAAAGTCGTTGTACTCTACGATAGGCCCGGAGGTAATATCGTCGCAGCTGGCCGATTTGACTTACTTTGTTTGGTGAAAGGTATCTTAACCTTGGCTGACTTTAAAACGACCTCTACGATCTTAAAACAAAGCGTTTCTGCTCAATTAAATCTTTATAGGATCGCTGCCTATCAATCCGGTTATATCGATCGTCTTGATATTGATCTTGGAGTAATCCATCTTAGCGGAAATAAAAGTGTCTATGTCCCAATCCAAAGATTCGCAGATAATTTCCACTTGACGTTTATAATATAGACTGTATAATTATTTATGAATAAGGAGAAAAACACATGAAAGAAATTCCATTACTTACATCCGAAGATATTGAAGTAAAGATTAAACAATGTACCAAAGCTGGTGCTGTCGCTTTGTTATATAAGACAGCTCGTGTTGACTACCGTATCCTTGATCAAGTGTTCGGAACATTTGGTTGGCAAGTCGATTATGAAGAAATTAAGGGTAATTTATATTGCACTATTTCCTTGTGGGATAGTGAAAACAAACAATGGGTTAAAAAGACCAATTGTGGTATTGAGAGTCGTGAAGACGGTGAAGGCAACGAAAAGAAGGGTGAAGCTTCTGATGCGGCCAAGAGGGCCGGATTCGTTGTTGGTATTGGCGCTGAACTCTATTCTGCTCCTTTCATCTTCTTAGAAGTTAATACTGAACAAGGTAAAGATGGTAAATATCATTTAGCTGATCAATATGCAAAGTATGTTGTTACGAACATTCAATTTAATAAAGATACACGCGTTATTACAGCTTTAACCATCGCCAATGAAAAGACTGGTACAGTCGTGTTCAACTGGACTATGCCAACTACTGGCGCTAAAGCAAAAAAAATGACTAAAACTGTTTCTAGCGAAAAACCAGCCGTAGAGGCTCCAAAGAAGCCAGCTGAAACAAATAGTCAAGCTCCAGCTGAAAGCGTCTCTAATGAGCCAAAAATGGCCTTAAAAGACGTAATTAACAAAATTGGCGGTATCGCCAAAAAGATTTCTACCGCAAATGGCAATTTAGATGCCTATTATGATGTTGTC
>AUXO018103909.1_pt1 | contig 13316 bp, 13 predicted proteins | sample 768731 | NCBI WGS metagenome assembly AUXO01 (sample SAMN02715735, study PRJNA202380) | gut metagenome | biome: sheep rumen | host: Ovis aries | place: New Zealand: Palmerston North
CCACGGACACCGTTAGGATCAGGTGCGCCTGTTACGGCACACTCGAGTACATAAGGAAGCTCCATGATGACACTCTCGATCTCGAAGGGTCCGATACGGTAGCCGGATGACTTGATGACATCGTCTGTACGTCCTACATACCAGATGTAGCCGTCTTCGTCAGCCCAGGCAGTATCTCCTGTGTGGTACCAGCCGTCGTGCCATGCTTCGCTTGTAAGCTCGGGAGCAAGGTAGTACTGCAGGAACAGTCCCTTAGGATTGTAGTTCTGGGTATTGATGCAGATCTCACCGGTCTCGCCGGGCTTGCACTCGCATCCGTCAGGATCCAGGATCTTAACATCGTAGAGCGGATTGGGCTTACCCATGGATCCGATCCTTAACTTGGAGCCTACGAGGTTTGCTATAACGAGTGTGGTCTCGGTCTGGCCAAAGCCTTCCATGAGACGGATACCTGTTGCGGACATGAACCTGTTGAATACCTCAGGGTTGAGAGCCTCACCTGCGGTAACTGCATACTTGAGTGATGACAGGTCGTATTTGGACAGGTCTTCCTTGATGAAGAATCTGAACATGGTCGGCGGAGCGCAGAATGTTGTGATGTTGTATCTTGCGAACATAGGCAGGATCTCTTCAGCGTGGAATCTGTCGAAATCGAATGTGAATACAGGAGCTTCGCAGAGCCACTGGCCATAGAGCTTGCCCCAGAGTGCCTTACCCCAGCCTGTATCCGAGATGGAGAAGTGCAGACCGTTAGGATCGACATTCTGCCAGTACTTGGCGGTGGTGATATGGCCGATGGCATACATATAGGAATGGAGAGCCATCTTAGGATATCCTGATGTACCGGATGTAAAGAACATTACCATAGGATCGTAGCCGCAGGCATAGTCTTCGGGTCTTTCGAATACGTCAGAACAGGATTTGAACTCTTCGTTGAAGTCGTGCCAGCCTTCTCTTGTACCGTTGCAGAGGACAAGGAGCATATCCTGGAATCCGCCGTCTCTTAAGGCTGCTTCAACTTCATTTGCGGCATCGTCGTCAGCAGTACAGAAGATACCCTTAACGCCGGCAGCCTGGAATCTGTATACATAATCCTTATCTCTGAGGAGATGAGATGCAGGGATGGCAATGGCACCGAGTTTCTCGAGACCCATCATGGCAAACCAGAACTGATAGTGGCGCTTTAAGACCAGCATTACCTTGTCGCCCTTGCCGATGCCGAGGCTCTTAAAGTAATTTGCCGTCATGTTGGAATACTTCTTGATGTCTGCGAATGTGAAACGCCTCTCTGTTACGCAGTCCTTGGCAACCCAGAGCATAGCGAGCTTATCCGGGTTCTTGTCTGCGATTACGTCAACGCAGTCAAATGCAAAGTTGAACTTCTTGCAGGCAGGAACATTGACGTCTACGTCTACCAGATGTCCGTCCTCGTCAAGGATGCCGTTGAGGTAATGGGTATAAACAGCATCAGGGAGATTTGCGGCATCAACATTGGTTACGTTGTATGTACGCATCTCCTCGGAATTATAAGGAGTGCTGTAGTCCTCGCCCTTGCCCCAGGCTTCGGGATTGAGGATGATGGCATAGAATTCGCAGTCCTCGCCGCCGAGAGCAAACTCTGCATGGGGCTGTGTGGAATCGAAGTAGATACAGTCACCTTCGTGGAGGACTTCGGAGGAATCGCCGACGATAACCTTAAGGGTACCTCTTACGACGATGTTCATCTCCTGATAGTTATGTGATACGAGGTGGTAAGGAGGGTTTAATGCCTCTTCAGAATAAGGAACGATTACTCTGAAAGGCTCGCAGAGCTTGTTCTTGAATCTTGAAGCAAGTCTTAAGTACTTATAACCGGTGCGGCGGGTAATAGGTCTGCCCTGTCCTCTTCTGGTAACAGTATATTCAGTAAGGGAAGGGGATGAACCTTCCATAATGTCTGAGATCTCAACACCTGCCATGTTGGCAAACTTATAGATAAAGGTGAAGTTGAAGTCCTGCTTGCCTGATTCGAAACTCAGATACTCATCAACAGTGATGTCGCATCTTGATGCTGCTTCTTCCGGGGTAAGTCCCATGTCGAGCCTTAAGCCCTTGACGCGGTCAGCAACCTCTGCGAGCTTAAGCTCTACGTTGCCATCAACCGGCTGTGTGTTTAAATTTGTCATTTTTGCCTCCTTTGCATAAAAAAACGCCTCAGCTCCCTTCCGGGATGCTGAGACGATTGTAATCGCGGTACCACTCAACTTGCGTATGCTTATACGCCACTTAACGAAGTCTAACAACTCCTTTGCCATAACGCGGCATCACGGGTACTGTCTACTTGGGATATCCCTTTGGGAGTACCGGCTCGGAAGTGATAGTCTGTTGCAATTCTCGGAAAGCCGCTTCTCAGCTAATGCGGTTCTCTGTATATCCGAATCCTCGCGGACCTCTTCGTCAAAGCCTTTGACCAGATAAATTGTTTCTAAAGGATATACTTCGAAAATATGATTGTCAAGAGATATTTTTTCTATGGTTTTTAGCACGACAGCAGGGCAGGATCATTTACTTTCTGACATATAAAAATTATATAAATATTCATTGAATTGACATAAGATGCGCTTTTATATCAATTGATAAAAGGATAAAATGTTATTAACTTATGAAACTTTGCAAACACCTATATGTTCGAGGGGAGCGCATTTATGGTAGCAAAATATCTTGTATCAGGCGGTGCCGGAGCTCTGGGTAAGCTTATAATCAGCATGCTTCTTGAGCGTGGTGAGAAGGTTAGGATCCTGATGAGCGAGCTTTCAGATGTATCGCTCTATCAGAATAATCCCAATGTGGAGATCTGCTACGGAATCTCTACCGACAAGGATTCCATGGTCGAATTCTTTGATACCGAAGACCCGAGACACAGCGTTCTGATACATGCTGATGAGTACATCTCTCTGTCAGATGCCACGAATCTCACGATGCGCAGAGTTAATGTTATCGGCGCGGAGAATATCGTTGACATGTGCCTTAAGCGCAAGATCGGAAGACTTGTCTACTTAAGCTCTGCATATGCTCTTAATCCTGAGGCTCAGGGTGAGACGATGCAGCTTCACTTCGACCGCAACAAGGTTGAGGGTGAATATGCCAAGTCCAAGGCCGAGGCAGCAGCTTATATAATGGAGAAGGTCGTTATGAACCGCCTTAATGCGGTAATGGTTCTCCCTACATTCATAATCGGACCAGGCTATGCGGAGGACTACGAGATCAACAAGGTGCTCAACAGTTACCTAAAGAACGGCGTAGCTCCCATCAAGGGAGGCGGACATGCCTTTGTAGATGTAAGAGATGTAGCCAATGCCATGCTTACACTTGCGACGGCAGGTGAGGCAGGTTCCGGTTATATCATCAGCGGCGAATATAAGACCAGCGAAGAGTTCTTCAAGGAAGTTAACGAGGTGCAGGGAATAGATGCTCCTGTTAAGACAGCTTCAAGACTTGTAATGAGTAAATCCCTTGCAAGATTTGTAGATGCTTACTACAGGATATCCCATAAGGATAATCCTAAACAGGTATATGCTCTGTTCAGTGATAACCCGGATGCCAAGTTTGAGGATACGGGCAAGGGCGTAATACCTGATAACGCAGTAAGCTTTAAGGTATCGATCAACGACAGCATCAACGGAGTCGACGATAAGGCTAAGACCCTCGAGACAAGAGGTCCCGTTGCAGAACCCAAGATGACTGCATTTGCCAAGGCTGTTAAGCGTAATGAAGAAAGAGCTCAGGTGACATCAGCAAGTCCAGTAAGACCGGGACTTGCAGGGCAGGAACCATCTGCGCCGGATACGGAGACACCTACTTGAATTTTGATAAGACAAGATTGATATTAGGCAGCAACTCACCCAGAAGGCGTGAGTTGCTTTCATTAATAACCCGCAAGTTCGAGGTCGTGACCTGTGATATCGACGAGCGCGCCATCGAAGAAGACCTGGAAGAAAGAGGCGTAGAAGCTCTTTTCGTATCGGAGATGCTCGCAGGGGCAAAAGCCCGGGCTGTTTATGACATGCTTAAGGCAGAAGGTGCAGACGATATTGCGGTAATAGGCGCAGATACATCCGTAATAAACGGGGGTGAGATCTATGGCAAGCCTAAAGACAAAGAAGATGCCATTAGGATGCTCAGGGCCTTATCCGGCAAGTCCCATGTGGTGGCAACGGGTGTTGCGATAGTATATAAGGATACTGTAAGGTCATTTACAGAAGAAAGCCGGGTAGAGTTCTATCCCTTAGACAGCTACCAGCAGATGCGTATCGAAGAATATGCAGCTTCCGGCGATCCTATGGATAAGGCCGGTGCATACGGAATACAGAGCGGCGCCTCTTTGCTTATCAAGGGGATAAGCGGAGATTACTTTAATATTGTAGGACTTCCTGTCGCAAGACTTGCAAGAGAACTCTCCTTTGTGATAGATTGAATGCGAATAAGGGAATAAAGGGAGAATAAATATGAGAATTCCAATAGGCAGTTTGATAAGGCTTGGCCTGTCTATCAGCGAGAATGTTTCTGAATATCAGAAGGGCGTTAATGAGAAGACGCGTGCTGCAAGGGCAAGAGACGAAGCTATAGCAGAGACAAATAAGTATAACAGGAGCAGGCTCGAAGCACAGATCGCCCGGGAGAGCATGTCTGTTGAATGCCCTAATTGCGGTGCTACGAGCAACAGCATAAGGCGTGGTTCGACCGGTTTTTGCCAGTTCTGCGGTTCTGCTATCCAGATCGATATGAACGGTAATATGCAGGTCCATAAACCTGAGTCGGAAGGGAATAACAAATAATGAAGGATGTACTTAAGCTCATAGGTATTTACGCGCTTATCTTTATCGTGTGCACTGCGGTATTCATAGCTTTGTTCCATACCCATCTATTCGCAGGGATGGAAGTCCTGATGTATAGAGGTATCGTATTTCTGATCATAGCCGGCGCTCTTGCTGCCATTGCAATGGCAGTGGTAAGACACTTCTGGGGATATGTCACCATAAGAGACATCATCATGATGTTCGTAGTATTTTGTTGCGTAAATATGGTGCTCTTTACTCTTATTCCGGTAACGGTAGAGAGGTCCGTATCGGTATTTATGTTAAGCTACATGGAGGAGAATTCCGATCAGACATTTACCGAGGAATCCGTAGGTGATATCTTTACGGACAAATATGTCATAGAGTACGGCGCCTTTGACAAGAGATTTGAAGAGCAAGCTGTGACAGGCACCATAGAGCAGAATGAGGACGGTTCATATTCCATAACAGATGAGGGACGCTTCATAGTTAAGATGTTCAGGACCGTGTCTTACCTCTTCAATACAGACAGGCGTCTGGTATACCCTAACGAGAATTGAAAAAACTGAGTAATCAAAAAGAATACCTGTTGACAAATTATATTTGATACAATATTATTTGAACAAATATAAAAACACAGGAGGTCAATTATATGAGCATCTATGATTATTCAGTACCTACACCCAAGGACGGGGATAAGTCCCTGAGAGATTATGAGGGCAAGGTGCTCCTCATCGTAAACACGGCAACAGGCTGCGGTTTTACACCCCAGTACGCACCCATTGAGCAGATGTACGAAGACTTTGCTGACAGGGGATTCGACGTCATCGATGTTCCCTGCAATCAGTTTGCAGGTCAGACCCACGGAACAGATGAAGAAGTCCACGAGTTCTGCCAGCTTAAGTACCACACTAAGTTCCCCCAGATGAAGAAGTCTGATGTCAACGGCGAGAATGAGCTTCCTTTGTTTACATACCTTAAGGAGCAGCAGGGCTTTGCCGGATTCGGCAGTGGTCCCAAGGCCATGATGATGAAGGCTATGTGCAGGAAGAATGACAAGAACTATGAGACAAATCCTGATATCAAGTGGAACTTTACCAAGTTTGTCGTAGACAGAGAAGGTAACGTTGTAAAGAGATTTGAGCCCACCGCTGACATGAAGGAAGTAAGGGCTTTTGTTGAGAGTCTTTTGTAATGAATGTTGATGAATATATGAAGCTGGACAGCCAGCTGTGTTTCCCTTTATATGCGGCTTCAAGAAAGATAGTGGGGACCTATACCCCCTATCTTAAGAAGCTGGGGATCACTTATACACAGTACATAATGTTTCTTGTCTTATGGGAGCAGGGAAAGACCACTGTAGGTGAACTTTGCTCAAGGCTCCATCTTGATACGGGGACTGTGACCCCGATGCTCAAAAAGACTGAGCAGCAAGGCCTTATAACCAGGACAAGGAGCAGCGAGGACGAGAGGGTCGTTCTGATAGAGCTTACATCTAGGGGACGGGATCTTTATGGCAAGGCCCGGGATATTCCTGCAAAAATAAGCGGGTGCATATCCCTTAATAAGGATGAAGCACTCGCTTTGTACAAGACTCTATATAAGATACTTGAAGCTTAGATCCTGCCGAAGCCAACAGCTCTTCTGACCTGCTCGTACTTGGCCTGCGCGATCTTGATGGAATAATCGCGTCCTTCGTTAAGGATGTCGTCTATGATGCCGCTGTTAATGACTTCGTTGTACTTATCCTGGAAGGGGATGACCTTGGATACAACGGCGTCGGCAGTGGCTTTCTTAAGGTCTCCGTATCCGCCACCCTCGAATTTGGCGACAGCGTCTTCTACAGTAGTATCTGCGAATACCGAATAGATGGTAAGCAGGTTGGATACACCGGGCTTGTTTGCCTCGTCGAACTTGATAACAGCCTCAGAGTCTGTAACGGCAGACATGATCTTCTTGCGGATCTGTTTCTCTGTATCAGAGAGGAATACAGAAGCCTTGGGGTTATCTGTTGACTTACTCATCTTCTGCTCAGGATTCTGAAGATCGCGGATCTTGGCACCAACGGTAGGGATGAGAGGCTCCGGGAGTCTGAAGAGCTCGCCGTATCTGTTGTTAAATCTGATGGCGAGGTTTCTTGCAAGCTCAACATGCTGCTTCTGATCGATGCCGGTGGGAACGTACTTAGGGTCGTACAAAAGGATATCTGCCGCCATAAGTACAGGGTATGTAACAAGGCCTTCGGTAAAGGACTCATGAAGAGCTGACTTGGCCTTAAACTGATGCATTCTCGTAAGGTCACCATGAGGTGTGTGACATTCAAATATCCAGGACAGATTGGCATGGTAGGGATTCTCTGACTGAATATAAATATGCATGTCGGGGAGATTCGGATCAACACCGCAGGCAATGTACAATGCAATGGCGTTGATTATGTTCTTATGGAGCGCTTCAGGATCCTGGGGAACTGTTATGGCGTGCATGTCAGGAACAAAGAGGAAAGTCTCATAGTCCTTCTGGTAGTTAACTACCTGGCTGATCCCGCCTGCATAGTTTCCGATGGTAAGTGCGCCGCTGGGCTGAAGCCCTGTAAGAAGTCTGTCCATATTTAAGCCTCCTGTCTGATAACGACTAATATTAACACTTTATATTATAATAATCAAAGCAGGAGGCTAATCAGGTAATGCTATATATACTGACAGCGTTGGGATGCGAAGCAGGACCTTTGCAGGGAATAAAAGGGGAGCAGGTTATAACAGGTGCGGGCAGAAGAGCATCTGCATCTCTGGAAAAGCTCGCTCTTAAGCCTGAAGACTCGGTCTTGAATATAGGTATTTGCGGCGCCAGGAGCAATGTAGGCTCAATATATCTTGCTTCTTCCGTATCTATGGAAAATAACAGGACTCTATACCCGGACATTATCGCAGGAACCGGTCTTCCCGCAATGCCGCTTAGTACTGTATCTCAGGTTAAGACAGATATGGAAGATGACATGCTCTACGATATGGAGGGGTATCTGATAGCTTCCCGGGCGCTTAAGACAATAAGCCCTTCCCATCTTGCATTGGTCAAAGTGGTATCTGACAATGGAGAGCACTTCCCATCCAAAGAAGAGATAACAGAGCTTATAAGCTCTCACAGGGCAAAGATCAAAAACATAGCAGAGCTTATGTCTGCGGTGTCTGTCAAGGAGCCGGAAGATATACTTACAGGACTTTCTGACAAGATATACCTTACCGAGTACATGAAGGGCGAGCTAAGTGACCTTGCGCATTATGCAGCGATATCGGGCAAAGAGCAGATAGTAAGAGAAGTCATAGCCCGGAAGACGCCTGCTCTTACCAAAAAGGAGGGGAGGGAGCTGATAGATGAGATACGAATGCGTCTACGTTGAGAAGAAGGCGTTAGATCTCCCTCTTACTAAGAGCATATTAGATAAGCTCGGTGATATTAAGGTTATAAAAGTCGATCACTACAAGGATATATTTGACCGTAAGCGTCAGGACATCAGATATCAGAAGGAGAATCCCGCTCTGATACTGGCGGTGCGGGAAGGCAGGAGGATCTATAAGGGAGCCTCTGTCTGCCAGTCCTTCGGAAATGTTAATTTCTACTATGCATCTTCTGCAATGAACTGCCCCTTCGACTGTGAATACTGCTATCTCAAGGGTATGTATCAGTCAGGATACATCGTGGTATTCGTTAATACTGAAGACTACAGGAAAGACATATCAGAATGCTTAAGACAAGGTCCTCTTTATGTCTGCGCATCCTACGATTCAGATCTTTGTGCCTTAGAAGGGCTGACAGGACTTGCATCCTTCTGGGCAGAACTTGCGAGGGAGAACAAGGACCTGCTTGTCGAGCTCAGGACCAAGGCGGCCCCTTCCGGATTTAAGAAGATCCCTAACCTCATATATGCTTTCACCATATCGCCTCAGGAGATAATAGACAGATACGAAAGATATACGGCTTCTCTTGATGCAAGGCTTAAAGCTGCGGCAAGAGCCCTTGATTCAGGATGCAGGGTAAGGCTTTGTTTTGACCCGCTGATCAAGACTGAGGATTTTGAGGGTTTATACGGCAGGATGATAGATAAGGTGGCAGATTCACTTGATATGTCTCTTATAACCGATGTAAGTGTGGGAACGTTCAGGATCTCGGGAGAGTATCTGAGCCGTATGCGTAAGGCGTATCCGGATTCCGGGATCGCGTGGTATCCTTATGTTATCGAAGACAAGGTAGCGCAATATGATACAAGAGACGACAGAGCAATGCAGGATTATGTGATCTCAAGGCTTGAAGGACTTATAGGAAGGGAGAAGATATTTAAATGGAACGAATGAATGCAATAGTAACAGGTGCCTCGTCAGGCATAGGACTGGCAATCTCCAGGATGCTTGCAGATGAAGGATACGATGTCTATGGCATCGGCAGGACCTTCGGCGAGGACGCTTCTTTCCTTAAGGCAAGGATCTCTCTTGACTTAAGAGATACTGATATCCTGATAGATAAGGTATCGAAGATAGAAAGGGTAGATCTTCTGGTAAACAGTGCAGGCTGCGCTTATTACGGACTGTCCGAGTTCATGACTCCTGATCAGATCAAGGAGATGTGCAGGACTGATCTGGAAGCTCCCATGATACTCACTGCAGCGCTATTACCCAGGCTCAAGGACTCCAAGGGCATGATAATAAATATCGCATCCGTTACATCTACCAGGATAAATACCCACGGGGCAAGCTACGGCGCTCTTAAGGCCGGCCTTCGGAGTTTTGGCAGGAGCCTCTATGAAGAAGTCAGGAAGCACGGAGTAAGGGTGGTTACAGTATGTCCTGATCTTACCCTTGGGACCAAGCTCTACCGCAACGCAGACTTTGAGCCCAGTGACGACAGCGGCTGCCATCTTTTACCTTCTGATGTGGCCGAGTGCGTAAGATCAGTCATTAACATGAGACAGGGGGCAGCCATTACCGAAGTAGAGGTAAGGCCGCAGTTTAACCGCATAGAGAAGAAATGATATCAGATCTGCCGGAAGTTCTCTTCTCTGAATCTTGCAGGAGTAAGGCCGGTTATCTTCTTAAAGACCTCGGTAAAATAGCTCTGGCTCGGGAAGGCGAGAGCTGACGCGATCTGGGCGGGAGTATAGTCTGAATTGATAAGCATATTCTGGGCAGTCCTGATCTTGCAGACATTGATATAAGTGCTGACTGTCATGCCCGTCTCTTTCTTGAACAGCCGGGAGAAATAAGCAGGTGACAGTCCTGCTTCATGTGAGAGTTTCTCTACTGTCATCCGTACATGAAGATGGTCGTAAATGTAATCTATGCTCTTTGATATATGAAGAGAGCATATCTTCTCTTTGCGAAGGGCTCTCATGCGTCTGCAGTATTCAAGGCACATCAGATTGTGAAGCTCTGATATCGTCTCGAAAGTCCTGGCCCGGTCTGCCTTCATTATGTAGTAGTCGCTTATATCGTAAGCGGTAGAAACATCCATTCCTCCTGCTATGCAGTTACGGGCACTTAATGCCGCCGTGACGGTAAAGTGATATTTAAGGTTCTGCAGGGGATCTGCAGATAATCTGCCCAGACCTTCCTTGGTATGAAGGGGGATCAAAAGAAGCTCTCTTAAGCGGGATACATCTCCTTCTCTTATCGCCGCATAGAATTCCAGTTCCGGATTATAAGGAGCCCGGAGGATGCCGTCGTCACGGGTAATGTAATTACGGTAGTACAGAGCGTTTTTCTTATCCATATATGAGCATAATAACATAAAAATAAGCAATATAGTGATATAATCCGTTCTTCTTGGATGTTACCTTGTGTATAAGGATATAAGCCAAAGGAGGAAAGCCTCATGAAACACTCCAAACTATATGGTATTACGGCTTCTATGATCATCTTAAGCATTCTTTTTGCAGGATGCGCAAAGACTGATATCTCAGGTGAATCAGCCGTATCAGATGAGTCTCAGGCATCGCTTGTTCAGGAAAGCTTCCCTGTAACCGAGACTCCGGAAATCCCCGGATATACACTCCTTTGGAGCGATGAGTTTGACGGCCCCGAGCTCAATACAGATAACTGGAACCGTGAGCTCAGACAGCCCGGCTGGACAAATAACGAGCTTCAGGCTTATACAGCTCTCGAAGAAAACAGCTTTATAAGAGACGGTCATCTGGTCCTTAAGGCAATAGAGACAGTAGATGAGAACGGCGATCCCTACTATACTTCAGCTAAGGTCAACGGACAGGGCTTAAGGGATTTCATGTACGGCAAGATCGTTGTATCTGCCAAGGTTCCTGAAGGACAGGGACTCTGGCCTGCCATCTGGATGATGCCTACCGACGAGTCATACTACGGCCAGTGGCCCAAGTGCGGTGAGATCGACATTATGGAAGTCCTGGGCAATCAGACTGATATTGCTTACGGCACCATCCACTATGGCGAGCCTCATGCAGAACAGCAGGGTATCTATACACTTACAGGCGGCGAGACATTTGCAAACGGCTTTCACGAGTATTCCCTCGAGTGGGAACCGGGCGAGATGCGCTGGTATATCGACGGCAATCTCTATCATACCTGCAATGACTGGTTTACAAGAGTAGACGGTGAGGATGATAAGCCTTATCCCGCGCCCTTCGATCAGACATTCTTCCTGCAGATGAATCTTGCAGTAGGCGGTAACTGGCCGGGCAATCCTGACGAGACAACAGATTTCGATAATGCGGAATTTGAGATCGACTATGTAAGAGTCTATCAGCTCGACTATTACGACACTAATGTTGAGAAGCCGCCGATGATATTCAGAGATCCTACCGAGGACGGCAACCTTATATGGAACGGAGACTTTGCCGAGGCAGAGCCTCTGGACGATGAGGATAACTGGTTCTTCCTTCTTTTCGAAGGTGGCGAGGGCAGTGCACGTATCGAAGACGGTGAGATGATAATAGATTCTGAAGCCCAGGGAACAGAGGAGTACTCAGTACAGCTGGTTCAGCCGGATCTGCCTATGGTAAACGGCCAGAGCTACCACGTTACATTCGAAGCAATGGCAGCAGAGCCCAGGACCATGATCGTCTGCGTATCCGCTCCTAACTGCGGCTGGATAAGATATCTGCCCGATACCAAGATCGATCTCGGAACAGATTATCAGGAATATGAATTTGATTTCACCATGACTGAAAGAGATGATAATTACGGAAGATTGGAATTTAACATGGGAACGCAGGATTCAACTGCGCAGATCAGGATCAGAAACGTAAGGATCGAGGTGACAGAATAATGATAGAGTTAAATCATGGTATCAATCTCGGAGGCTTCCTGTCTCAGTGTGAGCACTCCTACGAACATTACGATACTTTCATTGGCAGGGAAGATATATTCAACATAAAGAGTATGGGTTTTGACCATGTTAGACTCCCTGTAGACTGCAATGTCTTTGAGAGCGAGGACGGCACCCCTGATGAAAGAGGAATGTCTTATGTGGACAAGGTCGTTATGTGGTGTCAGGATGCGGGGCTGAACATGATCATCGACCTGCATAAAGCTTATGGCTATGACTTTAATTCCGCAGGTTCCGGTTCAGGAGATTCAAGCCTTCCGGCAAATACTCTGTTTGATGATGAAGGCCTTCAGTCAAGATTCATATCTCTCTGGGGCAGGATCGCAGCAAGATACGGCAAATACAGTTTTGTTGCCTTTGAGCTACTTAATGAGGTAGTAGAGCAGGAGAATACGGATAAGTGGAATGGTCTCATCAGGCGCACAGTCGCTGCCATAAGAGAGCATGCTCCGGATAATACGATAATCTACGGCGGCATATGCTGGAATTCCATATCTTATATCAAGTATCTGGGAAAGCCTATAGATGACAACATCATCTATACATTCCATTTCTATGAACCCCTTATCTTCACACATCAGAAGGCACACTGGGTCAAGGCGATGGATCCGAATCTGGAAGTCTACTATCCCAAGGATATGGATTACTACAAAGAGATATCAAAGACACTTGGATTTCAGGGAGCAGGAGTCCTTGAGACCAAGTCCGCAAATATGGGAGAAGAATTCTTAGAAGAGATGATCGGCGAAGGACTCAAGGCAGCAGAAGAGCTGGGAGCAAAACTCTACTGCGGTGAATTCGGAGTTATTGACAAGGCACCTGCAGATGACACCTTAAGATGGTTCAAGGATGTTCTTGGACTCTTTGGCCGCAAGAATATCGGATGGTGCATCTGGAACTACAAGGATAAGGACTTCAGCTTCATAGATGCTCCCAATATCGAGCCGGTAAGAGATGAGATCCTTAAACTTATAAAATGATCCTTCGGTATCAAACGATAATTGTCAGGCGGGATGCGTAAGCGTCCCGTTTTTATACGGAATGATAAAAGACTTGTCGGTTTTTGTAGTGTTTTGTCGCTTTTTTTAAACTTTCCGGCATGTATCATTTATGTATGAAACTGATAGTAAACAACATTCCGCCGGAATACCTGGCTCT
>AUXO010431430.1_pt1 | contig 13315 bp, 18 predicted proteins | sample 768731 | NCBI WGS metagenome assembly AUXO01 (sample SAMN02715735, study PRJNA202380) | gut metagenome | biome: sheep rumen | host: Ovis aries | place: New Zealand: Palmerston North
CCATATAAATAAAAATAGATTTTTATTTATTTTCCCCAAAGTTGATACACTCGGTTTCGTTGTTAAAATATAAAAATAGTACATAAAGTACGATTTTTATAAAATTGTTGTTGACAGAATTCTATATGTTTATAATGTCTTAGATAATATCAATAGGATATTATCAAAGATATTGAAACATATAAGGAGGAAAAATTATGTTCAATTTCAAAAATCAACAAAATGCTATTGAAAATAGCATGCACAACTTAGGTTGGCAAAATGTAAAAGTTACTCTTTTACATATCAATTCATTTGACAGTGATATTCATAATATCTCTGTCAAATTTGGACTACAAGGTGAATTCAATTTTGAATTAACCTTAGGAGTGGATGTAAATGATGTTTTCACTGTAAGCAGTAAAAACACCATTTTCCTAAAGGAACTTAGAGCAATAGAATTTGCTCTAAAGGATTTAAACGAATAAATTCGTTTAAGAAAGGAGTAGACCATGAAAAAGGTAATTTTCGTAGAAAATTATGAAACATCTCAACTACAAAACAACATTAAAGACTTGGTCTTTAATGACTTAAAAGGCGAGTTTGAGATTATCATTCGCAAAGTTAAGATTGCAAATCTTACTCGTTGGAATGTAGTAATTAAAGAGAAATAACTCTAAGTTGTAAACAACTTATCCTGACCTCTCTTTGAGAGGTCTTTTTTATAACCAATTTTAGTTAATTGGTTATTTACTCAACTACACAACCACACAACCAAGCAACCAAAAAACAACGCCAAACCCAAACGCCAAAACGCCTGTCAATAACCGAAAAATAAATCTTAATTATTTTGTAAAATTATTTAGTATGCCTAAATAATTTTAAATACACTATTAGAAAAATAGTTTGCAAAAAATTTTTTATTCATGATAGTATAATAGTGTCCTCAAAAACGAGGCACGATTGAACCATAAGCACGCAGAACGTGAACGGAGGATTTAAAAATTATGGAACAAATCAAAACACTTACAGACGCTTTACATGAATGCACACTCATTAAGGGTGCAAAGCGTGTGAAATGCATTCTCTCATACGAATATGGTGACCAAGCGTGGTGCTTACACAACGTGTATGACCGTTGGAGTTGGGCAAAGGAAAACGCATTCGATTATTGTGTTTCTCTAAAAGAGAAATTTGACGGATTATGTGGTTACATTTGCTCACACAATACCTGCATGTTTACATTTGCGTTTACATGCATGTTAGAGGGTAAACGCTATCTCGTTTACATCACCAAAGAAAACAACTACATTATGGAGTATTAACTCCATAGTGTAGACATTTAGGAGGATTAAATTATGCGTAAATCAACATTTAAAAGACTTTTAGAAGATTATTCTAACGAATTATCTTCTCAAGCGTATAATGTGCTTGATTGTATATCAGACGATTTAGACACATTAACACAAGACGATATTCAAGATAATTTATATAATTATCTTGACGGTGAGTTCATATATTATTCAGACGCATTTGATTATCTTACAGATAATAATATAACAGATTTTGAAGACGCAATTAAGAATTATGGTGCGTATGATGTATGTAGTATTGCATGTTATTGTTTAGAACAAGAAATTATGAATTTCTTATACGAACAATGGGACTATTACGAATCCGAAGAAGACGAAGAGGACGAAGACGAGGAGGACGAATAATTATGCTATTCTTTAAAGAATACAGGGTGTTTTACACCATTAACAGGTCAGTTATTCCACACGTAATTATTATACGTGCATTGACCGAAAAAAGAGCGTATAAAAAAGCACTTAAATTACTTTTAAAACATATTAAGTGCAGACGAATTGACGTAATTAAATTGGAGGTTCTCTAATGGTAACTATTGGTTTTGTTTATGAAACAAAAACGGGTGATTGGAAACGTGGAGAATTAGAGTTTGACAATCCCTACAAAGCACGTAAATTTCTATATGTAATTAGAAATTCACGTGATAAAATTCTTGAAAATATATCTTGCACAGACAGTGACGAGTATGATATCGTAGATATTGATTAAGGAGGTAGTTTATGGGCAAAAGACACATCTTATACGTGGTATATGCAGGCAACTATCAGGGTTGCTCACCTGTGTACGAAAGTACAAAGCGTGACAAAGCAGAAAAATTTGCACACGATTTAATGAAATCGGAAACAGATTATTCTAAAATTTTTATCACAACCGTAAACCTCGTGCGTGAAGATAAACGAGCGTACGAAGAAGACGAAGACTATTAAAAGGAGGTACAGTACATTGCTTAAAATTAAAAATTTTAATTCAAACCTCAGACGTGTTGCATTTGTTGAGGTTAACACTCAAAGTGTTGTCCTTATTAAGGACGTAACAGAGGTATACGCAGACGAAATAAGCGTCACAGTATACGTAAATAGGAAAGGTGTTTGTATGTCATACAAATTTCCTATCTCGGACATTATTTCACTAACAATAAAAGAGGAATCCTTTTATTGGTGTGATAACGAAAATTCAGAGAAAGGAGGACAGGCATAGCACTATGAATAAAGTTTTCTTAGTTGGTAGACTTACCAAAGAACCTGAAGACAGAACTATTTATAAAGACGAAAAAGGTTTTGCTATTGCAAGTGTTACACTTGCAGTAGACGGACGCAAGATGTCTGACGGTTCACATGAAACATCATTTATCCCTCTCGTTTGCTTTGCAAACGTTGCAGAGAATATGATTAACTTAGGGCGTAAAGGTGCATTAACAAGCATTGATGGAACTTTAAGACAACGCTCTTACGAAAACAAAGACGGTAAAACCGTCAGTGTTATTGAGGTTATTGTTGACAATTTCACTCTTCTTGAAAAGAAACCTGAAGAAAAAACAACAACCAAAAAATCTAAATAGGCAGAATAATGCCTATCGGAGGAGGGATTAACCCTCCTCCTATCTCACAGAAAGGAGGAAATTATGGCAAAGTGGAAAATTTCTAAAAAGCAATATAGCAGATATGAGGAACTTTTAAAGCAATACAACAAAATGCGTAAGCAGATTACTACTGTACATAGAAATCTTGAAAGTGTTACGCCCTCTTCACGTATGCCCTCATTAGTTGTCCCTCAAAGACATAGAAAAATGTCTGTTAACCGTTTTAACATCTCAGGAAAGATGTTATATAAACTAACGGTTAGAAATCTTAACAAAATGGTTAAGTATGGTTTAAAAGGTTTTTATAGAGAATATAAAAACGCTTATATGGAATTATACAGAGAATACCTTATTAGGGAAGACCCTGAAATACCAAGAGGATTATCTTTAGAGGGCGTTTATTATTCTAAAGAGCAGATTGCTAAAGCAACAGAAGAAATAGGTTCTTTAATGCACGCTTATAATAAAATAGCGAATATGAACCCTTATGTTTTTGCGTATTTAATTAAGACAGGTAAGATTCCTGTTTTCCAAAAACTATATAATGAACTTTTAGGGGGATTTGTTGTTGAAGAAAAATTTACATCTCAAATGAACTCTGCAATTTATGACGCACGTAATATTGATGTAAATCTTGCAAAGGACGTTTTATCAGGTGTTAACAAAAAATCTGTTCGTTGGCGTATGGCAAGACAAGCAAGAGACATTAAAAAAGGAGTTGCTACAATTAGAAGAAATGAGAAACGCAAATAGAAAGTTTTGGGTTGCAGACTTTGAAACATCTACAGATTCATGGTACAAAATAGACGGTTACGCACGTGTTTGGTTATGGGCAATATATGATATTGAACATAACGAAATCATGAATGGAACAGACTTAGATTCATTCATGGACGTTGTTATGAAATACCGTACACCTATGCCTGTAATTTACTTTCACAATTTAAAATATGACGGTAGTTATATATTAAATTGGTTACTCTCAAAAGGGTATGAATACGTAGAGGATAAAATTACCTCTATGAATCAATTTAAGGCGTCTATTTCAGATATGGGTCTATGGTACACCATAGAAATACCTGTTTATCAATCTAAAGACAAAGTCTTCTTATTACGCTTTCAGGATTCACTCAAAAAGATACCTATGACCGTTAGGGAAATCCCTAAGGCATTCGGTTTTGAGGACGAAGACGAAAAATTGCATATAGATTATGACGAATATCGTCCTGTTGGTTATCAACCAACTAAGGAAGAAATTGACTATGTCAACGAAGATGTAATAATCGTTGCGAAAGCATTAAGGCAATTAGAGGAAGAGGGATTTACTAAAATAACAGGTTCTTCTGACGCTTTCGCACATTGGAAACAAACGCTTGTAAAGAATCCTGAAAAGGTCAAGAATCCTGAGCGTACCTACAGGGATTTATTCCCTGAATTAGATATTGAAACAGACGATTTTATTCGTAAGGCATATAAAGGAGGGTGGACGTATTTAAACCCTAAGTATGCAGATAAAATAATTACAGATACAGTGGAGGTATGGGACATTAACTCTATGTACCCCTCCAAAATGGTTAATAAATGGTTACCTATTTATGAACCGATTTACTTTAAAGGTAAACCAAAACCTAAGAAAACACAATGTTACATTGTTAGGTGTATGTTATCTTTTGATATTAAAGAGGGTTACCTACCAACCATTCAGGTTAAGCATAGTGGATTCTTTAATCCTACAGATTACTTAACCTCAAGTAATGGAATGGAAATTGAATTAACTTTGACTAATATTGACTTAAATCTTATATTTAAGCATTATCACGTCCACGTTTACCAACCTATTGACGGTTATTATTTCTATAAGGCAAAAGGTTGCTTTGATAAACACATCTTTGAACAAATGAGAATCAAAGAGGTGTCTACAGGTGGACGTAGATATATGGCAAAATGCAGAATGAATCAGGTGTATGGTAAACTTGCTACATCACCACACAAATTTAATAAAGAACCTTATTTAGACAAAGGTGTTCTAAAATTCACTCTTTCTGAAGAAAGAACAGAAACACCTCAGTATACTGCCTTATCTGTCTTTATCACTGCTTACGCACGCTATGACATCATAACAGACGCACAACGCAATTATGATAGATTTATCTACTGTGATACAGACAGTTTGCACATGCTTGCAAATAAGGACGGTTCTGAACCTGATTTACCTATTCACCAATCACACTTAGGATATTATAAGTTAGAGCATAGAGTATCTAAATCATTATTCCTACGCTCTAAAACTTATATTGAACAATACGAAAGTGGTGATACGGAAATTAAATGTGCAGGTGCGTCACCTGAGGTGAAGAAAGGCATGACGTTTGACAACTTTAAGATAGGAGGAGTTTACGAGGGTAAACTCATGCCGAAACAAGTTGTTGGTGGTGCAATTTTAGTAAAAACAACCTTTACAATAAAATAATTTTATGATAAGATTTAAGAAAGGAGGTGTTATAAAGTGGAAAAACTTTTAGAAAAATTGGGATTAAACACTGACGCCACAGAAGAACAGGCGTTAGCAAAACTTGAAGAAATCAACAAGAATGTTGATTCTCTAAAAGAAGAAAAATCCAAACTTGCTACTCGTTGTGAGGAACTAACTAATTCCGAGAAAGGATTACAATTAGCATTAGAGAAACAACAAGAGGCATACAAAAGTTTGGTAGAGGACGCCAACACCAAAAAAGATAAAAAGAAACCTGAAAATATCTTTGACGAACTCTCACAATTAAAATAAGGAGGTGATTATTATGGCAGATTCAATTACATTATTGAACTCAATTAGAGGTAGCATTGGTGGGGATTATGCTACTCGTATTCCTGAGGCAGTTAGAGAAAATATTGCTACAGTTGGAAATACTATTTTACAATATCAACCACACACAAACGCATTTTTTACACAATTATTAAACAGAATTTCTAAAACAGTTATTGAACACGTTGACGAATTAGAAGACATTTATGCCGTCTTTAAATCTGAAGAATTACCTTATGGTGATACTATGCAACGTATCTTCATTGACATTGTTGAATCTCAAGCATTTGAGGGTATCAATACTCTCACACCTGAAAGTTTTATTGCACCTAAGAAAGGTGTTATCCACGTTGAATATACATCAGTTGATAGAAAACTCTTCTACAAAGTTTCTGTTTCAGTTGCAGAACTTAAAGAGGCATTCTTAACTGTTGATAAATTAGACGAATTTATTCAAAAACTTGTTGAATCTATGACACGTTCCTACGCAGTTGACAGATACATTATGACATCTGAATTACTTAAAGAACATTCTTCTTTAATTCTTGAGGGTTATAATGAAGACGTTAATGTTAACGCATTAATTGTTCCTGAAGATATTGCAAAATACAATTTAACTACAGGTGAAATTGAATTTAGTGTCACAGGTGCAAAAGATTTCTTAAAACTTTTAAGAAAGACATCACGTGCTTTAAAATTCTACCACAAACTTGCTTATGGTGCATGGGGTGATTGGGACCCAACTCAAACAGGCAGTGTTGCAGGTGAAATCAAAGCAGTTAAAACACCTGTTTCCAAACAAGTTGTTGCTCTTGAGGTTTCAACTATGGCAGACATTGATGTTGACGCTTTAGCAGTTTTATTCCACATGGATAAAGCAGAAATTGAAAGCAGAATGATTGAACTTGAAGACGGTGTCTTAGGTAATCCTGTTGAATCAGACGGTGACCCAATTACAACTCTTTACATTGGTGGATTTATCTGTGATAAAGACGCAGTTGTCAGAGGAAAATCTTATGAAGATTCTGAATCTTTCAAGAATCCTGAACATCTTTACGTCAATTATTGGCAACACCATTGGGGTTTCATGGCAGTTTCAAAATTCAAAGACTTTGTCCCTGTCTTATTTAAAACCTATACTCCTACAGAAAGTGAGGGGGACTAATTGTCCCTCTCTAAGGAGGTATTTTTATGGCAACAAAATTAAACGTTAAATCACATCTATTTAATCAAAAAGATATCTTAGATGTTGAACCAAATATTGCTAAAAGTGAAGATTTAGAATCTAAACAAGATAAGTTAGTAAGTGGAACTAATATTAAGACAATTAACAATGAATCGGTCTTAGGTGGTGGCAACATTAGTATTAGTGGTGGAACACAATTATATAGACATACAATTTTATTGTCATTTATTGATTATGAAGACACACAATATAATTTCAAAATAGTTTGTGTAACTAATTCAAACTCTAATGTTGGTGGTTATATGAAATATTTAGATAATGTTGTTTCATTAATTCAAGTTAATGACCTTAATGAAGAGCAAGTATTATTTGGGACAGAACTTAAATACAATGAAGAGGGAACATTTGGTTTCATAGGGATTGATAATAATTCTGTTTCTTATGAGGTTCAAACAATATTATCTGAAACTGAAACTATTGTTGATTTATAAGACTATAGAAAAAAGGAGAATACTATATGAACTCAGGATTAGTAGTTACTGCAGAGTTGGCAGTTGCAGTACCCTCTGCAACCATTCTCTCAGAGGCAATAAACGCAAACGCATTACTTACTGCTCTTATCTCTTTAGCAGTAAGTATTGTTACCCTCGTAGGAGGGGAACTCGTTAAATTCTTAGTTGCTTTCTTTCAAAAGAAAACTAAGGAATTAAAGGGTGAAACTGAAGAAGAGAAATCAGAAGAAAATAAGGAGGTACAATAATTATGGGGACAGGAGGAATACTACCAAAAGCAATTACACAATCAGTTAGTTTATATAACACTACAGGCGTTATTGAAAAAGAGAAAGGTATTTACTTCTGTCCTTTAATTTCCGTTAATACTCTTAATCAAAACGTATTAGTACGTAATGCGTGGTTAACAGAATTTAATTCTGAATGTGATACAGATTCTAACTATAAAGATATTGATATTTCTATTTGGAATCCTAAAGATAAAGTGTTAACGATTAAAGGAAACGCAGACGATTTTAGATGTAATTATCAAAATGGTTCTGCGTTGAATTACCTTATTTTATCAAGAACAAAAACATATGAGGACGAATCAACAGAAACAGTTTATTACTCTTTCTTCATTAATTCTGCCTCACAAGTGGGTAATGGTAGTGTTCGTTTAGAACTTACTCAAGACCACTTTACAGACGTATTCTTTTTGCAGAATGAAAGACCTTTAAAGGATTTCAAAGACGCTAAAGGATATGTTGATGTCTTTAACGATATGTTAAAGCAAAACTATGTATTAAGACAACACTATGATAGAGTAGAAAAAGTCTATGTAAGACAAACTATTACTGACGGTCAAGATTTAGACGCATACCCTTACGAGGTAATGGAAATTGATTCACAATATTTTAAATTAAATTTAGAATATCAAATTGAACTACCTGAGGACGCTACAGATTTAACAATGACAGTTGTAAATGTTGTTTTATCAGGAGTGGAAGATTCTGCTATAAACAATGTTTATTATACTCTTAATGGTAACATTTTAGAGGTTATTGTTGAGGGTGAAATTCATAACTCAAGTGACGAACAAACAATTTATAATCATGACGCAGAAATGGAACTTGAAATTGACTACTCTTACAAAGCAGACGTTTACACAGGAAACGTTAAAGAAACTAATTTAGATGTCTTCTCTCTTACTGAAGAACAGTTTAAATATAAACGTCAAACAAAAGACTTAAAACAATTTATCAATTATGGTGACCCTATGACGGAAGAAGAATTAGCAGAAATTAAATCTTATTCAGAATCAGGTGTTTTACCAACTCAAGTGCCTACCACACTAATTAACAAATTAATTAAAACATCTATTGCTTTTGCTCATATTACACTAAATAAAAACTTATTAACTTTATTTTGTACAGACCAATTTCCTACTATTTCAAGCATAGACGGATTGAATAAATTTGATTTTAAAAAACAAATAAATAATTTTACTAATCTAAAATCAGTTAATAATGGCGTTATCACTCTAGTTGTACCTGTATTTAACCCTGTATACCCATATTACACAAATTATATAAAAGGAATATTTAATCAAATTGTTTTAACAAATGGTAATTTTACAGTATCAAACATTGACGAATCAACTATAACTACAAGTAAAATTAGTAGATTAAATGTTAATCAATTTACAAATCCTGCAAGTTTGTATACTAATTATGTATTATCAATTTATATTAGTAAAGAATCGTCTTTAATGAATGCAATAACCGTTGCAAATAGAACAATAACAATTAACATAGACTATTATTATGCTTTTGAGCACAATTCTTCTATAGCAGATATAGTTTTATTACCAAATTTTCAGGGCGATAAACAAGACGAATCTGCAGATTATGGAACACAAAACAGATATATTAATAGAATTTCAAATTTAGGTGACCCTGAATCAATAGTTTATTATAAGGAAGATTCTGAGCATGAAACGGTGGAAATAACACTTAGAGAACTAACTAAGGTTAACAACGATTGGAGTTTACAAATGCCTATAACAAGCATGTATTGTTTTATTGAAAGGAATGAACCTATTGAATTTAACTTAAATCTATCTGAACCTGTGAAAGCAGAATCTTATGTTATGAATAATTATTATGAACCTTTACTTAGTTTTAATCCTTATTCATTCTATTCTGTTTCTTACTTAGGTAGAATTGAATCAGTTTTAAATAAACTTAATTATTATCAAGAACAAACGATTAAATGTGAACTTATGGTTAGTGCTAATAATATCTTTAAATATTCTTTCTATCCAACATATAAAATTAACGGAAAGGAAATTAAATATTATTCTGAATCTATAGACCAAACACTAAGTAATGAATTAACGGTTTATTCTTCTCAGTTATCTTCATATTTGTTACAAAACAGAGCACAAATGAAAAATCAATTTGCAGTTAACGATACAAGAGGATTAACAGATGTAATATCAGGTGCAATAGATACAGGTGCGTCTTTATTAACAGGAGGTGTAATTGGTGACATCACATCAGTTGATTTTGGTGCAACAACCTCTGTAAAAGGTGGTATTGGAGGAGGTGCAAATCTTGTTAACAGTGTTATATCATGGAGAACAAATAACCGTATAACAGAAATGAACCAAAAAGCAAAATTAGCAGATTTAGGAAATATGCCTGATAACGTTAAACAAGTTGGAACTGACATTGTTACAGACCTTAACAACAACGAATTAGGATTATATCTTAACCACTACTCTATTGATAAATTATCTTATGATTCAATCTCTAAATATCTTGAACGTTTCGGATATTTAGTTAACATCTATTCTGACTTACATGTTAATACACGTGTTGGGTGGAATTACTTACAATTAATATCGTTTGATTATCACCACGCTTTAAGTGTAGAACAAGAAGAAAGTATTAGACAAATTATGCAAAATGGTGTAACATTATTACATAGACCACATGTATTAGAAAGTGGGCATAACTACGAGGTTATGTTAGAAGAATAGGAGGTGAAAATATGTCAAAAATGTTATGGGAACTTGCTTTACCTGTTGAAATAGCATGTGCTAAAGAAGACCTATCTAAAAATAATATTTGGAAATACTTACGTTATTTCAATATGTACATGGCAAGATTCGGATTAAAAATTAAGGGTGCAGACGAAGAAACCAACGAACAATTTAACTATTCATATTTCTCAAAGATTATGTTTAACTCAAAAGTAGGCATTATCAATGACCCTGTATTTGGACCATGTGTAGGAAGAATTGACGAGGTTAAAACTGACCCTACAGGCAAAATTACACACGTTGACTTTGAATTTGATAACGGAAAAGTTAGACGTAATTTAAAGGTCAATCAAGATGTTATTATTGCTTATGCAGACGAAACAAGAATACCACCTGTTTTATATATTTGGGCAATCGCAAACAAAATTCTCACTAAGGAGGCAATTATAGACCAACAAGATAATATGTTAAGAAAACCTATTGTTGTTACAGGTGAGGGTGAAGAATTTGATAACGCAGTTAACAACGCAAATAAGGTATTATCAGGTATTGAATGGATTAACACAAGTGGAAAGAAAGGTAAACAGGGTAAATCCATTCTTGACAAAGACAATATACAAGTGTTAAACTTACAAGTTGGTAATGCTTACAAAGGTACAGAACTTTGGGAAAGCAGAAAACAATACGAAGAACTTATGTGCGATTACATGGGTTATCCAACAACCAAAAATGAAAAACAAGAACGTATGATTTCTGCAGAGGTAAATAACGCACAATCAATCGGTAAGACATTCTATAAATCAAGTGTAGCATGTCTTGAAAACATGAAAGAAAAGGCAAAGAAAATTTTGTCTTTAGACATTGAAATTATTAAAAATTTAGAGGAGGTGAAAGAAGATGTCAATAGTGAAAACAAAATGGAATCTAATGCTAAGTCAGGACAACAATCTGACTCAGATAATTGATAATGATTTACTTACGTTAGCAGAAAACATGGACACTGCTTTCAGTACAAAGTACGGTCAATCAACACAAATTAAAAATGCTCTTACATGCATTAAGAATGATTACTTGACACCTAACACTAATTTATGGGCAGATATGGATATATTCTTATCTTCCTTTAAATTAAAGGATAAAAGGATTTGTATAGCAATTAAAGATAATTTAATTCGTTATATCAGATTCTTAACTAAAATGATTACAGACGAGGGATTATCACGCTCTATGTCTATTGATAGAGGATTCACAAATTCTCTATCTTCAGGAACACAAGATAAAAATTATTATTCTGAAACTCCCTCAATGCAATTAGATAACTTTGAAGAGGCAATTAAGTATGCCTCTAACTTATCCAAAAATGAGGGTACAACAAATACATCTCAAAATGGAACATCATACGAAAGGAACAACGCTAAGACATGGGACGAGGCAAGAAAGAATTTAGAGTATGCTTTCTATAATGACCTCATGCAATATATAATTAAAATACCAAATGAATTATATATGTATTATGCCTTAGACGGTAGACCTGTACCTGAACTCATGAAATCAATGTACGATTACATGAAAACGGTAATTAACTTATGAATGTAGACCCACGATATTATAACAAAGACCGTCTGTTCTCTTATAGGGAATATATGAATTTCTCACTATCAGAAAGAGGATTAGGAAAAACAACATCTGCGAAGATGTGGTGCATTGACGATTTCTTAAAAACAGGCAGACGGTTCGTTTGGGTCAGACGATATCAAACAGAACTTACAGGGGATAAAAAGGCAAAAGTTGAGGGGTGTATAAAAACATTCTTTGATAAGATTAGAAAATTTTATCCTAACGTAAAACTTGAAACAAAAGGCAGTAGAGCATTCATTGACGGTAAAGACGCAGGAGTGTTCGTTGCTCTATCAGGTTCTCAGAAAATGAAAGGTACAGACTTTCCTGATGTAAATAAGATTGTATTTGACGAATTTATTATCGTTAAGACAAAAGGATTAACTTATTTAGAAAATGAATTAACCGTATTTCTTGATTTAGTATCAACTGTATTTAGACCCTCAGAGATAACTGAGGAAGAAATGAAGAATCAAAAGATATGGTTATTAGCAAACTCTATTACATTCGCAAATGATTATTTCTTTTACTTTAACATCAAACCATTCAGAGGAATGTATTATCATGATAAGGAAAGAGGAATAGTTGTAGAACAATGTAAGAACGAGATATACAGAGAAAGTGTTAGAAAATCTAAGTTTGGTAAATTAGTGAAAAATACGCCTTATGAAAAGTACGCAATAGATAATGAATATCTATTAGACAATGATAATTTTATTGGAAAGAAATCACCTATTGCAGAATTTCAATTTAACGTACGTTATGACGGTCAGGAATGGGGAATTTACGCAGACCCTTATCTTGTATACATAACGTTCAAAATTGACCGTAAACAACCGTTTTACACGTTTACAAACAAAGACCATAGTCTTAACACAATCTTACTTAAAAACGCAAGAGATACAAAGTTTGAAATGGTAATAAAATCTTATCAATTAGGATTAGTACTCTGCGAAAATATTATGATTAAAAACAAATTTATTGACTTTATGAAATTGTTTATCGTAAAATGATAATAGGTACTGTGACGTTAATACAATGACGAAATCAAAAACAGAATCTTGCACCTGAGGTAACACTCACTGATTCTGCGTTCACAAGCAAGTGAGGGTGTAGCGTGTATGAATATTCGGCAGTAAAGTACCCACAACCGTTTGGAAACTAACGTTTTCAACGGTGACCGTCCTATTTTATATCATAATGGTATATCCATAGAAAGGAGGTGAGAAAGTTTCCTCTCTAT
>AUXO016601827.1_pt1 | contig 13313 bp, 17 predicted proteins | sample 768731 | NCBI WGS metagenome assembly AUXO01 (sample SAMN02715735, study PRJNA202380) | gut metagenome | biome: sheep rumen | host: Ovis aries | place: New Zealand: Palmerston North
GGGCACCATTTTTCAACCCAATCTTTTGTTGCAGTGATGCACCAATTTTCAGACATATCAATGATACCTGATCTAACACAGATCTTATTCTCTTTACACCAGGTATCATTGTTGAATTGACTACTTTCTACCCATGTTTTCAAATTACCATCCGGTGGATAATCTCTTCCGCAGAACCAATTATTCAATTCAAAGTATACAATTTCATTCATCTTTTCATTCTGTCCCTTTGAGCGTTCAAGTATCTTATTAGATATTATCTGCCCAATATTCATTTCAATTTTGCTACTTTCATTTTCTTGCCACAATTCGGGCAATAATTAAACCGATCTACTTCAAAAAAGTATTGATCGGAATACCCATACCCACATTCAGAACAGAAAGTTGCTCCACCACCTGCATAACTTTTTGTTTCTTTGTGAATCCAGTATCCCTTAGTATATCCGTGGTCACCTTTTCTAGGTCTCATACATTCAATATCTTCTTCTTTTGCTTTCTCTAGATATCTTTTTAGCTTCTCCCACAACATCGGAGTTCCTTTCTAGCTCAATCGACATATTGATTAAGATAGTCAATTAAACCAAGCCTTGAATCTGAGTAACTCGTACCCAACTTTACAAGGCGATAGATTTCATTAACAAGCTCCTCTGTATTTGTAATCGACCGTAGTTTGTCTGCTCTTGTAGGTTTTGCTCTTTTAAATGTATAGCAAGATGTAATGTATGGGGGATTTTCATCATACATCTCGCAAGAATCTTTATTGATACATCTTATACAAAGAGACTCATTTATCGGATTTGTCATGTTTTAACTCTTTGTAATTGACAGGACATATTGTATTAGCACATAAAGAAATTCCACAAACAGGGCACTGAATGTGACACCACGAGACATCTGATGCTGTGTATCTAATCTTTGAATGGCACTCAACACATTCTACTTCATAGACAGGAACAACTTGTCTATCTACTACTTCAATCATGTCCTTCACTCCTTCGGTTGAAATGGGATACGCACTGGCAGTTCCATCTTGCCTTGCCAGTACCATCCGCACCGTCTACATCTTCGCGCTGGTATCGGGGGGTTTGAGGTTAATGTAAGAAGATCCAAATCTCCGCCACACTTCGGGCACGTTTCAATAACATACATATTATATACCTTCCTTTGATAAGTAACACTCACACAGGTCAAACTGTTCATGGCTGCCAACCATCCACACAGCCTGTTTCTGATCTGCAAAAGCCATACAGACATACCCGTCCATATCTGTATGTTTACAGCCTCCTTGAGAATAATCAAACTTTATCAGTTTATACTGTCTACGACAAGTAGCACAACATTCTTTCATAGTTCACCATAAGCACAGAAGTATGTATCGCTAACAGGAAAAATACAACCAGCCCTCTCAAGCTGTCCGCAATCACACTTATGATCCTCAGGATCGCGATGACGACAGTCTTTACAGAATACTACAGCTCTTTCATTTGACAGATCTACAGCTGGAAGACCTGCAATTATTCTTTGTGCCGCTCTGTGACAGGAAGCTACTAGGCCGTCGTTTACAGAATCCATATGAACAACTAGATTTCTCTCTGTTAGTTCGTCAATTGCTAACGATCTTTCAATACAATCTCTCATAGCATTTCCTTCTTATGCACCTTATGAACACTTCCAAGTTATATTAGGATAACGACAATCATTCATTCTAGGACAAAGTTTCCCCGTGATACGACATACTCCGCAAGGGAGATAGTTCTCACAATACTGCAATGAGTATTTTTCAAAATTTGTTCTAGGATATGAATTAATAGGTGTTCGTAAATCATTGAAATGTGGTGTTCCATTATAATATTCTGTATTCATCTTTGTATCCTTTAACACATAGAATGTAAATTATCCATCATCTCTTTATAAGAGATACCGTCAGCAAGACCAGGTGACCCGTCGCTGTCAGTAGGATTATACTTAGCGTCTTCCCACGAAGGAAACATAAACTCAAGCATAGCAAAATTTGCAACATCTACAAGATATTCCGTATTATGAGTCTTAATATAAAGATCTAACCTCTGCTGAATACATTTATACGCTTGAGCCAAATTTGGGTAAGTCTTTTTTGCATTGCCATATTTATAGTAGGACATTTCAATAGCACTTTTCATCTTGGAAACAAATGCTTCTGAAAAATCTTCTTTCAAAATCTCTTCCCTTGTAACCAACAATTATTTTCTCCTTTATACTCAGATAAATTCAATCTCATAACTATAGATAATCCCTTTCTTTACCTGCTGGTTCATTTCTTTGACAACAGAGCTAAGAAAAGAAGAACACTTAGGAAGAGGAATAGCACTAATACGGACTTTTCCGTCAGGGAAAACTTTAGTGATCATAATAACATTCTTTTTCATTTCTGTCCCTCCGTAATTCTCTATCACATATCAAGAGGAAGATCTGAGTAAGTACTACGATTGAAACTACGAAGTTCTCTATACTGATCTTCTGTAATCTCCCCGGATTCTCTCCAATCCTTGATTACTTCAACATTCTCACGAAATCCAGGGTCAGCTCCATAAGCATTGAAGTTATCAACAAGTACTTCTTTCATAGCTTCCATAAACTCATCCATAACTGTAACTCCTTCTTTATTATAGTTTAATTATATAATAATCATCAAACAAAATCAACTAACTAAGTTAGCTCACAAATATATTTTCGCAGACTGTCAATAGATCTTTCTTCAATCTTATCGTCAATAACATAATCACTGATAGCACCTTTATCGTGAACTAGCTCATCGACTCTTTGATCTATTGTTCCATTGCATATTAAATAATGAATAAAAACAGGATCTTTTGAACCAATACGGTGTATTCTATCTTCACACTGTTGACAATCTGCTGCCGTCCACGGATTGCTAACAAAAATTGCGTGACTTGCTCTGTTAAGAGTAACACCCGTACCCATTTTACTTGTTGTAGCAAGCATAACCATATGAGTATCATCATTCTGAAACATTGTTATATTGTTACTGATTTCAGAATCTTTAACATCGCCTGTACACAGCAAAGGATTATACTGCTTAAGTTCTTCTTTCAATATATTAAGTGTTTCTTTGAAAGTACTAAATACTACAACTTTCTCATTATTAGAAACAATTTGTTCTACTAAGTCTATAGCTCTAAGTACTTTCTCTGATTTGATAGGCTCCGTTGTTAAAACAGAAGGGCACTCTGTAGCCTGTCTTAGTCTGGCAACCATTGACAGAATGCTTGCTGTTGACATATCAACTTTATCGACTTGTGCAACAATTCCTTCTTTAATATTTGAATAGAATGTAGACTGTGCTGTATTCATTTCAATTATTTCTGGAATAATTGTTTTAGGTGGCAGGTCAAGAAGATCTTTTGTTCTACGAAGAGAACAGCTCGAAAGTTGTTCTTTCAAGGTATCAATATTTCTATAACCTATAAACTCATTATTGAAAAATCCCGTATAGTTACAATAATAATATTTGAAGTTACTGAAACTGCATCTTTCTCTACCAATCCACTTAAGAGGAACATAAGCATCAAGTGGGCTATTTAACAATAGAGTTCCAGTCAGAGCTACTTTATATTTTGGTCCTGTAAGTTTCAAAAAGTTCTTTCCTTGTTGTGATTGTGGATTCTTACATCTGTGTACCTCATCAACAACAACTAAATCAAACTTATTTGCTCCTTTGTTTATTCCTTTAACAACATCGTTATCTCGTAAAGTTTCAATGTTGGTTACAACAAAGAATTCTTTAATTTTACTGTTAAGGTCTTTAACTCTGTCGCTAACACTTCCGATAGAAAACTTTCCGTTCTTACTAATACGCTGTCCGAGAATATAGCACTGTTCGTCTGTATGCTTTTCAATTTCTTTCTTCCAGTTAAACTTAAGTGTATTTACTCCACAAATAATCAAACAGTGCTCAATCTTTCCTGCCTTCTTCAACTCAAGCGCAAGATAAAGCATCTGAAGAGTTTTACCAAGACCAGGAGCATCAAGTAACAACCAGTTATCATGCTGAAGACCATACTTTATTCCTTCTTCTTGATAAGGGAAAGGTTTAGTCTTGAAAGAATGAAGTGTTGGTTCCTTTTGTTTCTTTTCTTCAACATCAGAAAGAAGAGTAAGATCAACAGAATCAAAAACAGAAAGACGGTCGATAATCTTTGCTAGATCAGAAGCCGGAACTTCCCATGTTAAAGTCTTTCTATCAAACTCTCCAACAGTAACGCTCTCTTTCAGTGCTTCAACAATGTCTTTGTTATAATCAAACTTTATATATAAAGAAGATATACCAGGTATCTTCTTATTTAATTTTTCCTCAATTGTTATCAAACTAAGTTCTCCTTAAATAATGGTCCACCAGTAGTCATAATACTTATGACCAATATTACCTTTTGGCAAGTTATATTCTAGTGGAAGATTACGAGTTTTCTTTCTTGATTGTCGTTTGAAAAATTGATTGCCACAGTAATACCGTTTCAGATATCTAGGATTAGAAAAACTATTCCACCAGACCAGCATTGGGGAATTCTCACTCAATCTTTTCAAACGCTTTCTATGAATAAAATCCTGGAAGCGTCTATACTGTGTTGTTCTATTCATATTAATAGTTCTTTGGATAATGCTTAAAGATCCATGACAAAAGCTGAGCAGCAAATACCGTCAGACAAAGAAGAGAAAAAATCTCACAATTAAAAATAAGCATAAGGATAAAGAGGACAATGTTCACTACTGTCATGTTGATCTTTTTCATTATCAGCACTCCTTAATTATTCTTCGTCAAACAAGAACTTTTCTTTTGTTATCCTAGTAGCGTAATCTTCTTCAAAATTTCTTTTTAAATCTACTTTTGTATTGAAACTAATTTTAGCTGTCACAGAAAATGGAACATTGCAGAAATTACAGGTATAAGTTTCTTCGGTATCAAGATTACTTCCAACTATATCTGTAATCTGATTTTGCTCGTCTCTTTCAATGTGAATAGCTTTTCCGAAAAACGAGTTCGGAATATATATCTCCTGAGGGAGATACTCCGCTCCGCAGTTCGGACAAACAATCACTGTTTTCTTCATATACTATTCTCCTATTGTTTGTTTTTCAATTATATTTTATTAAAAATATTAAGAAAAATCAACTTAATATTGTTATTTATTTTATTATTTTTATATATTGTTATTATTTGTCTTTACTTACTAAAGATCTTGTTCTTAACTTAGTAAAGAACTTGCTGTTAACTTTCTAAACAACAAAAATGAGAACACCTCTAAGAGATGTCCTCATTATATACAGTGTATTAGTAATTTATTGAATAATACCACCGTCAATGACTGATAAGTCTAAAGAATCTTTAGAGAATCGTATTTTACTTTCAGAAGGAATCTGCCAGCCACTTGCAGAAGAAGAAAATTCTGCAATTCTTAAAGTTCTAACAACTCCTCCATTTACAGGAGTATAATCGGGAGAACTATCAATTACAAGACCTGTATAGTTTCCGTTGTCGTCTTGACCAAACAATTCTTCGTACTGTAAATTATCCCCTGCTGTTGAAGTAACAAGTTCAATGTGGGCATATACACTGCCTGAAGTATATGTTGTTCCTAACCCTAAAGAAGTTACAGGATTAACTATCTTAAAATAGTAACCATAGAGATTGAACTCTAGTGGAATATCGTCAGATAAAGAACTAGAAATAACAAATCCTTCAAGGTTGATTAATTTGTTTACAATACCTACTAGAGCCTGTTCTGACATCAGTCTCGCTAATGGTTTACTTCCTGCTCTTCTAACTGCAGGAAAAACACTTATTTTTTCAGATGCTATTGTTGACATTACTTTTCTCCTTATTCAGTCGGATTTGTTAGTTTCATTGACCATTCTATGATAGCATTCACACCAGGAACTATACGAGAGAGCTGTTCTGCAGGAATATCTAATCTTGCTAAATCTCTCTTTCCTGTCTTACTTTCATTATCTGTAATAAGATATAATTTGAAGGTGTCAGTTGAAGTTACAGGAACTTGATTGTATAACATATCACTAGATACTGTAGCAGTGAAATTAGCGGTAAATTCTCCTTGGTCGTTAACACTCCAGTTAGCTCCTGTTAGAGGAAGTCTGTTAAGTGTTAAGAAAGAAAGATATTCATCTTCTGTTCCTGGTACTAATTTTCTTATATCAATATATTTAGGAATATCGCAGTCTCCGCGATAGTTTCCGCTCATTATTCTTGCAAATGATTCAAATAATCCAGGTAGACCTTCATTATGAGATTGATAAGAAAATACTTTATCTTTTATCTTTAGTTTAACATTTACTGTTCCTACATACCAAGTGTTAGTAATATTCATGTGTACTCCTTATCCCGTTATAGAGTATGTATTTAGAATATATCTTGCATAATTACATTCTTGCCAATTATTTTCAACTCTTAAAAGATATACATCATTATATAATATAAGATCTCCATTATTAACAGTTATACCTTTTTCTTCAAGAGCTGAAATAATTCCTCCCTCTGTACTAACTTCTTCAGTACTTATATTTCCTAAGAAATTAATTCTATACCAAGTAGGAGTATTATTTGAATATGCAACACATATCATTGGTCTTGATTCTGTTGAGGTACTATCTTCAGAAGTATAGTTTATAATTGCGGTACTGTAAACTTGAGTTGATAAAGTTTCAAGATAATCGTCAGCATCTTGTTCTGAATCGTAGTACCCAATGAAACGATTACTTACATAACTAGTATTTGAAATAATTGATGACGTATTTGCAGAACCTAACTTATAAGACTGTGACTGGTCATGCCCTCTTAAGTTGGCACTAATATTATCAGAAAGAAATAGTAGTTCTGCGGAATCTTCACTCTTTAATACAATGTCCGGAAGAGAAGTACCTTTATCAAATTCTATATAGTAGTTAATTCCTGCAGGAAGAATATATCTAAATAATTCTTCTAAAACAGAAGTATCTGGTTTTGTATGGAAAGAGTGTATTCTTACTATCAAACTATTATTATCAGGCAACTTACCATTTGAAAGAACACATGGACCATCTTCTGAAAAAGGTGGACTTGTTGGCGTCTTAAGATAGTAGATATCCATATCAGAGGCTACTGAATACATTCTTAGAAATAGATATAATGTTTCTTTGATTGCTTTCAATGAACCTTTGTTACGAACTACTATTGGAAAGCATTCAAGTATACTCCTAAGTTTTTCGTCATCTATTTTTCTTTCTGTAAAGAAGCCTAACTTAGTTTGAAGTAATTGTAAGACACTCGTTCTACACTCCTTTGTATCTATTAAAGAAATAATAGAATCTGTATCAAACTTCATTCCATTAAACACACTGTCGTACAGTCTGCCTAGTAATTGAAAATCTCTTGAATCTTCAGTGTAGACCGAAGGAGTTAATTCTTGTACTTTTAATATACTCATTATTTCTTACCTGCAATATATATTGAAGTATTATCTGATGTATCAAGTTCACATATAGTAAACTTGTTGAATATATGATTAGGATTCAAGAAAGATGATGCTTCTAGAGGATCTTCAATGAGTTCATCTTCATCAACTTGATATGTATAGTTGAAAACATTATCTCTATCAAATCTTGGGATTAATAATAACATTCTTTCAAAATACTCATCATTTATATTATCTGTGTGAGTATACAAGAATGGGTTCTGTAGCGTGATAGTAACTTCCTCTGTAGCAAGTGTTCTTGATACAGTTAATTGATGATTACTTGTAATCTTATCATCTGTTACTTCAAGTGTCAGATAGTAAGTCCTCTGTTCTTTTAAATCAGATTGAGAAGAATTTAAAGAAGTTAAATTCACTCCATCAAACTGAATATTCAAACTGTCTGAATCAGCAAATACATTTGTATTACTAAATGGTATTATGTAGTTTCCTTTTGGAAGAATAAATTCTATTGTTGCTGTTCTTCCGCTAGAACCAGGCAGAAGTTTTATCTTAACATTATCTTCACCATAAACAACTGTATTTGAAGAAAGCTGTTTCTGATATACAAAGAGGTCAAGATATTTTCTATTACCATCTGTGTCAACAAGATATGTTGGTAATCTATCGCTACTACCATCAGAATCAATAGAAAGAGAAGATATAATAGCTGTTTGATAGTAATTGTAACTTCCTTTATCCGCACCAGTAATTACATAATCAGAAAAAGTATCTGAAGTTGACAGCTGGAATTTCACTGTTTGATTTCCAAGAAGTACTTGTTCTGTGTCGGGTCCTATATTTAAATTAAGTAAGGACTGAGCATTCCAAGAAACAACATTACCACTGCTATTCTGTAGTTCCATCTGTGGTAAGTATACCCACTCTTTACTCTCAGGACTCATATAGGAAATAGCAAAACCTTGTAAGGTTAATGTATCAGGATCGGTATTTTGTTCAATATATGTATAAGTAACAACTACGGTTGCTCCATTAGGAATTACTCCCAGGTCTACCGTACACTTCTGAGTAGCCTGATCAAATGTATAGTTAGTTACCGTAACTGTTCCTTCTCCACCAGAAGTATAAACAACAGAAGCAACAGATGTAACAGATGTTTGAGTAAATGTTATTTCGTTACTTGTTCCATCAGCCCAAGAGTTAATAGTCTTTGTTGTTGTATATGGCGTTATATTCGAGCCAGACTTAACACCAGTTCTGTCAAATGTTCTTGACCAGGATGTTAGTTCATCGTTAACAAGTCTGAACTTAGTTCCAGCGTTAAGTGTATATATTTTATTTTCTGTTAGTTCTACTCTTCCATTAGTAGGAATTTCTTTCCAGTAATTAGCTAATGCAGATGCACCAGAATTTAGAATTACAGATGAATCAAGAACTTTAACTCTCCAAACATTGATTTCCACATTTGGTTCAACAATGTGGATCTTAGTTCCTGTTCCCATAATATACATTTCTGTTAGATCTGAATTAGAATAGATAAAATATTCACCAGCATCTAGTAGTTTATCATTTGAAGTGTCTTGGCCATGATTTACTGGGAATTCATAATACTGAAGATCATCAGTAGTTTCATTTAGTATCCAATAACAGTAACAACCGTCTGTAGAAGTAATTGTAACTTCATTTACTGCTTTTACAGTTATAGTCTTTGTACCGGAAAGAATATTTGCCGCAGAGTTTACATTCAAGCTAACAAGACTTGAAAGATCGATATATGTATAAGTAACAACTACGGTTGCTCCATTAGGAATTACTCCCAGGTCTACCGTACACTTCTGAGTAGCCTGATCAAATGTATAGTTAGTTACCGTAACTGTTCCTTCTCCACCAGAAGTATAAACAACAGAAGCAACAGATGTAACAGATGTTTGAGTAAATGTTATTTCGTTACTTGTTCCATCAGCCCAAGAGTTAATAGTCTTTGTTGTTGTATATGGCGTTATATTCGAGCCAGACTTAACACCAGTTCTGTCAAATGTTCTTGACCAGGATGTTAGTTCATCGTTAACAAGTCTGAACTTAGTTCCAGCGTTAAGTGTATATATTTTATTTTCTGTTAGTTCTACTCTTCCATTAGTAGGAATTTCTTTCCAGTAATTAGCTAATGCAGATGCACCAGAATTTAGAATTACAGATGAATCAAGAACTTTAACTCTCCAAACATTGATTTCCACATTTGGTTCAACAATGTGGATCTTAGTTCCTGTTCCCATAATATACATTTCTGTTAGATCTGAATTAGAATAGATAAAATATTCACCAGCATCTAGTAGTTTATCATTTGAAGTGTCTTGGCCATGATTTACTGGGAATTCATAATACTGAAGATCATCAGTAGTTTCATTTAGTATCCAATAACAGTAACAACCGTCTGTAGAAGTAATTGTAACTTCATTTACTGCTTTTACAGTTATAGTCTTTGTACCGGAAAGAATATTTGCCGCAGAGTTTACATTCAAGCTAACAAGACTTGAAAGATCCGCTAAGTAACCTAGATTGTCAGTGCTTATATAATTTTCTGGACTCAGATCAGTTTCAGCTTGCAGATATGCTCCGCCAACTGAAGTGTTGCTGGAAGTTAGTTCAAATGTCGGGCAGATAATATGTCCTTTACCATAACTAGCAAACTTATAATAAGCATCAGGGTTATCGCTGTCTTTCCAATATAAGAATAAATACTCATTCTGTAATAGTTGATAATTAGTATCAGCATTTATTACTTTACTAGAAGCGTTCGGTGTATAGAACTCAAACTTGACATAGTTCGAATAACTTGTTATATCAAGTAAGTTTGGAGAGTAGAATTGAATACTCTCATTATTACGAAGAGTATACTCATTAGAAAGATTGCTAACAGAAATATCTACATTTGTTTGAATATGACTAATACCATTTATTTCATACTTATCTTGTTCTGAAGTATTGGGTCTGTTTGAATTATATGTTTGATCAAATCTATGTGTATATTTATTACCAGAAACAATCAGGGGAGTCTTACCTGCTAGAACAGATTTTGCAAATATTTCGTCTCTGAATTGCGTTCTGTAAGATATACGAGCTGTTATACTATCGCCAGTAACAAGATCACTATTATCTGATGACCAATATGTAATAACAACTGGTGCTCCAACTGAAGATGCAGACGGAAGTGTAACAGTACTACCACTAAATGTTACTCCGGATAGTTCTACTTTACTTCTGAGAACACTTTCAATTCTGTTAATGGAGTTACTTACAGTAAATTGTGTCTGGCCCGCTGTAGCCATGAATGACTCGGTATATCTAAAATAGATGCCATACTCAGTTATATTTACATTTGTACTATTTATCTTCCAGTTAGGATTACTATAAACAAATTTTATAGGCTCGTAATTTATCTGACCTGCTTTGTGCATGAATGTCTGAGAATCAACTACTGCTTCAGAATCATTTGTAAATGTATACTCAATGTTAACTTCATCTTCTGGAGTGTTGATTTCTACTTCAACAAAAGGATAAGTTCCTTCTTCTAATGAAGAATCATAATAAACAGCATATGTAGTAAACTGAATATTTGACATATTCACATCTTTAATTCTTGCATCAGAATTTTTTACTATCTCTTTAACATATTCTAATGTTATTTCAGACCCAAACTCAACTTCTTTTGAACTTAATCTATTATAAAGTGCTCTCTTTATAGTTCCTAACATATCATTTGCTTCTACAGCACTTAATGGGTACTGTGTAGTTATTCTGCAGTCAATAGGGAACTTATTCTTAAAGAAACAGAAGTGAGAAGAAATACTTGAAGGAGACTCAAGGTTCTTGAAATCATGCTGTAAAGATTTAACATCCTGTAAATAATCTTTAACAGTATCTTGTTGAGTATTACTTAACATATTGAATGTTAATTGATGCCCAGCAGCTGTTGTTACTGACGGCATATACTGTAATAAGTATAGTTTCAATGAGAAAGCATCAAAGGTTGGAACAGTTTCAACTTCATCAAATGAACTGTTAACCAAATTATATACCTTTCCAGTATCTAAATCGTAGCAGTAAGATGTTCCTATCTTTTCCTCTGTATATTCATTATAGTATATACTTCCAATCTTTCCCGCATAGAATACTCCATTATGTAAGTATCCTGGTAGTGCATCATTTTCAATCACATGTACGGAAGAAATAATACTATCATTTAGAGTAACAATATTGTAAGTATCTTGCAAATCATTTGTTCTATCACAAACAAATCCGTTAGAAACTAATTCAGAAGTTAAGACGTAGTTTAGATAGTCTCTTAATGTAACTAGAGTATCAAATGTTCCTACGACTCTTTTATAATTCTTATATCCATCTTCAATTGATTCTGGATCTCTACCATCTACAGCACTGTAGATGTTCATCACTTTTACATTGTCAGAGTTGATAGTTACGGAAGTATCCTCAATAGGAGCAAATGAATAATAGAAATCATTCAAGACATTGGCAGCAATATTTCCGCTTTGGCCGTCAGTTCTCAGGTATGTTATGTTTATTCCATTCTTGAATAATAACTCAGCATCCTCAGGGAACTCTAGATAACAGTAGTTACCATCATTCGTAACACCAAATTTGTAGATTGTTTGACCTGGCTCTTCAACAAGCAGATTATCTTTTCTTACCCACTGATTATAATTTGTGTTGTCAGAGTTGGTAATGAATACTCCATTCTCCGCTACCATGTTAGTGTCAAAATACAATCTATTTTTTGTGTCAAGATGAGAAACATTGATGTTAGTTTCACCATTTATTGAATAGTTAGTTGCAACACCTTCCATAACAAGAACAGAAGAAACAGTTCCATCAGTCAGTAATTGAACATCACTTACAGTAGCATCAGTAGAATTTGTTGTAGTCGAACCGATGATAGAATAAATAATTTCTCTTTCGCTATCTGTTATCATTGTAAACTTCGGGATAGTATATGAAGGAACACTAGTTTCATTTCCTATATACTTTAAGGAAGCAATAGTACCAGCAGACCGATACCACTTCATATTGTACCCAAGTTGAGCAAATAACTGACGAGCATTAGGAAGCTGTGAGACAGTCTCTGGGAAGCATTCAAGAATATTACTATCAATATTGTAGTTAATCTTGTCTGCTATAATAGCATTCAACTTTAAAAGTATAACACCTGGGTCTGACTCGTTTGACACAGACGGGTCCCACTTATATGTAAGTTGTTTAACTAAATCTAGTAACTCTACATAAACACTTTCAAAGTCTTTATCAGTATAGCTAATCGGGCCTAATGGATTTTGTACACTCATTTATTAATACTCCAATTCTATTACTTAGATTTCATCTGTGTCAATTAACCGTATCCTATATAAGTCAATACTATAATCAGATGTGCTCACTGCTTTTATCTCTGCGTATAAAGCATCGTCATCAGCAACAATTACAATATTTTTTCTTTCAACAATTATCTGAGGCATATACGTCTTTATACATGTATATATTTCATCTATAACTAGATCCCGAAGAATCATATTATTCTGTGAATAGATTGTTTGCATTAGTCTGCTACCGTAACCGGGGTCTCCAAACAAAGAAGTTACCTCAGTTGATAACAGTAATTTTAAATTTGTCTTTGTGGCTTCTTTGTCTTTATATATATTTACTTTCTCACTTGAAAACATATTAGGGAAAGCTAATGAATATATTGCCATATATTTTTCCTCATCCTACTGTTAATAAATATATATACAGTATTTTTTATTATCCTGCTGTGTGATATTTTGTACTACCATTTATAGTACA
>AUXO010701225.1_pt1 | contig 13312 bp, 20 predicted proteins | sample 768731 | NCBI WGS metagenome assembly AUXO01 (sample SAMN02715735, study PRJNA202380) | gut metagenome | biome: sheep rumen | host: Ovis aries | place: New Zealand: Palmerston North
GCGATATATAGATAGCACACAACCCTAGTACATTTGTGTCTTTTTTGTGTCCTCGATTACTCGAACACTCCAAACATTCGTTCGACTGTCTAGCCGGTGTGCCGATCCGGCGGAGCTTCCGCCCCACGTCGGCGCCTGATCGGCGCTGCGCCTGCTGACCGCCACGCGAAAAATCGCGTTCCGTCGCGCTGCAGTAAAATTTTCACAAAATCCAAATTGTCTGACAACTCCGTAAATTGTCTGACAAAATCACACTTGATAATTGTCTGACAATTTGCTATCATGCAGTTAGACATACTATACCTATTTAAAGGAGGAAAAACTCTATGACAGTTACACAGATTTACCAGCTGCTAAATGACACAGCAGCAGAAGTGTATGGTTCGCAGGCGGTCACCGTCCTGGATCTGCAGGGACTTATCTCGCTACGCGATACTGTACTCGGTACCGGAACGGATAACTTCCTTAATACTCTGGTGGACCGTATCGGTAAAACCGTGCTCCGCACTCTGGACTTTACAGCGACATTTCCTAACTTTCTTCGCAACGAGTTCGAGTTCGGGGCGATCCTGCAGAAGATCAACGTTGCACCGTTTGCAGCACAGTCGCAGGAAGCATGGAACGTAGGCAGCGGCGGATTTACTCCGGACCAGTTCCGTATCGACAAGCCGACGATCTACCAGGACTTCTTCAAGAATGCTGCTACATGGACCGTATGCGTTACGATTCCGGATCAGATGCTTAAGACTGCATTTACCAGTGCGGAAGCTATGGACGCATTTATCACAGCGATCTTTGACAGTATGCAGACTAGTATTAACATGCAGCTTGACAATGTTACGCGTCTGGCTGTATGCGGTATGATCGGCGAGAAGATCAAAGCGTCAAACGGCGTTATCGATTTGCTGGCCCTTTACAATCTGACAGCCGCTACACCGATTACAAGCGCTGACGCTGCTATGGTTAACAAGGATTTCTTGCAGTTCGCTGGTAAAACAATGCGCGACTATATAAAGTATATGTCCAAGCCGTCTGTGCTGTATAACATCCCCGGTCGTGTAAGAGCTACAGCGCGCGACAATATGCACGTGCTCATGCTGACCGACTTTGCATCCGCGTATGATACCTATGTAAAGAGTGTGCTTTTCAATCCGGAAGAGTTGCCGTTCTACAGTGAAGTAGAATACTGGCAGGGAACAGGAAACAGCGCGCCCAATTTTGCAGACTGCAGCAACGTTCATGTAAAGATCCCGTCTGACGGTACAGAGATCAATCAGGACGGCGTGGTAGGCCTGTTCTGTGATCGTGAAGCAATCGCTACCGGTTACTTCGACCGCTTCAGCGCAGCAGACCGGAACAACCGGGACAGATACACAAACTATACTGAAGGCTGCACAATTTCTTCCATCGTGGACACAAGCGAGAACGCAATCGTTTGGGTGGTTCAGGATCAGACACCGTAAACTCCATGCTATCTAACCTCCAACCCGGGGCCGGCTGACTACCGGCCCCACTTTTAAAATGTGAAAGAGAAGGTTACAATTATGACATTTGAAAATATACTGACGGCTATTGGTTCCTATGCTTTCCCTATAATAGTCACGATATATTTACTCTGGGAGAGGCAGACATACATTAAAGAGCAAACGAAGATACTGCAGGAGCTAAAAGAAACTATAGTTATACTAAATGAAAATATCGACGATCTGAAGGGAGGGTTAAAGAATGGCAGTTTTAAAAAATCTACTTGATTATGTCGAAGATCAGGTTGGATACATGGAAGAACCTAAAGGTAGCAATAACAATAAATACGGCGCCTATCTCGATACAATAGACTGGTATATGAGGAATGAAGGCGGTAAGATATGGCGACACAAAGTCAATTATAACGACTGGTGCACTTCCTTTGTAGACGCGTCCTTTATCATGAGTTATGGTATGGAGGAAGCGCGGAAGATGCTGCACCGTCCGGCTATGAATGACTACGGATCTGTAGTAAAGTACGCCTATGGATATTTCAACAAGGCAGGAGCAGCTCATAAAAAGGAAGATTACGCACCAACTCCAGGCGATGTAATTTACTTCCAGAACGCCGACGGCCTATCACATACCGGCGTAGTAGTAGCGGTAAACGCCGCGCAGGTAACCACTATTGAAGGGAACGCCGGACCGGGAAGCAATTATGTCGTTAAGAAAACCTATGATCGGAAGAATAACTATATCTATGGATACGGACACGTTGAATATGAAGCTTCCAAGTACCCGGCTACACCGTTCAAAGCGTGTAATATTCTGAAGGGTGTTCTGGTGCGAGATATGCCCTATTCGGACGGTAAAGGTATTGCGACCATTAAAGAAGGCGCTACTATCACAGTGGAAGCTCTGGAAGGATCCAGCGGAGACTTTGCTAAAATTTCCGGATATGTTTATCTTCCCGGCGGCTTCGAGTGGGAGGAGGTAAAGAATGACAATAACCTTGTATAGAATACCGGATGATAAGCGCCAGGTTGATAAGACGTTGAACTCAACTACAAATCTGGGAGATTTGACAGCTCATTTTAAGGAAGATACTGACATACTCAACCCGGTGCTGGAGATTGCATATAATGCCACCTATACCAGTGCGAATTATGTCTATATTTCAGACTGGAACCGCTGGTACTTCATAACCGGCATGGAGACCGGAGCGCAGCGGTTATACTTAAAATGTCACGTAGATGTGCTCTACACATACAGGACTGGTATACGAGATCTAAATTGTATTGTAGAACGGATCGAGAACAAGATAGCAGGCAATCTTTATATGAATGATATTGCGTTTAAATCTGAAGTACGAAAGATCATATCTACCCGGAAATTATCCGGCTCTTTTGATAAAGGGCATAGTAGTTTTATTCTGACGACAGGAGGTAAAAGCTGATGCTATATAATTTTCTAGGGCAGACTATAAATATCGGCGAGATTGTGGGCGATCTGGTACAGTATAATACAGTTCCTAATATTTTATTTACCGGAAATGTATCAAGCATATGGAACCCGGTAACGTACATGTTAGCAAATGGCGGTATACCTGAATCTGATTATACCTATACCATACCGGTACCGGATGCAGGCGCTAACTTTTATATCGCTGTCAGATATACAGACGCTAACCATTTTCGAGTAGGTTATCTTTATCTGGATACTTTCCTCGAAGCGAGTTTGGTATACCATGATTCAGGTACTTTGATAGATAAACGGAATATTAAGGAAGAAGATTGTTTGATAAATGGGCTTGTGTTTACGCACTGTTTAGTAGCGTCCGAGCGGTACGCTTTCATGTTTGATACTTTCGGCTGGGGCGTCGGTTGTAACGATCCTATGACAAACTCGCATCCTATTACGTCTTTTAATACCGGCGGATATGAGATGTATGATGATCCATACTACCACGAGCGTTATATATGGGACGAGACAGGAGAATGTTACTGGCAGTTTATAGCAGGGGAGCAGAAATTTTGGTTTGACGGTCAAATGGTTACACCTATCACGCGGTATTTACTTGACGCTTACGGCGAAGAAGTCAGCGCGTTTGACGAAGATTACAGCAATCCGGACGGCGGCCTGGGCAGTGATTATAATTTCTATAGTGATATGATAGACTTTTCTCCGCTTCCGTCAATCTCGATCATGGATGCTGGTATTGCTTCTATGTGGAACCCGACGCCACAGCAGATGAATGATTTTACTAATTTCTTATGGAGTGACAGCTTTTTAGATAACATTCTAAAGTTGATCGCTGACCCTCTCGACAATGTAATAGAGTTCGGTGTTGTTCCGTTCCAGATACCAGCGGCTTACTTGGGAAATAGTAAGGTAGTCTCTGTTGGTAACGTTTCTACGGGCGTAAATATGGTGCCTTTAACAAAGCAGTATGTAACATATGACTGCGGAAGCGTACAGATACCAGGCGCCTGGAAAACCATGATGGACTATGAGCCTATGACGTTTTGTTCCTTGTTCCTTCCGTTTATAGGTTTTATGCCTATTACTGCAAATGAGGTTATCAACGCCAGCAAGGTACAAGTCAGATATAATATAGATCTACTTTCGGGAGATTGTATTGCTGAAGTAAAGATTGTTAAGAACTTCCCAAAAGGCGTATCACTTAATAGTGTTGTGTATCATAAAACAGGTAACCTATTGCAGCAGATGCCGCTTACTGCAGCCAATTACGGAAGAATGTATACACAGCTATTACATAACGCTAGCAGCTTTGGAGCTAATCTTATGGGCGGTAATGTAATCGGCGCGGTTGATAGTGTTTTAAACGTTCCATCGATCGACCTGGAGAGAACTAACGCTTATACCGGAAGCAGCGGCATACTCGGATGTGAGCAGCCTTATATCCTGCTATCGCAGCCGGTACAAGTATTCGATTCCTTATATCCGAAATATGAAGGTTATCCATGCTACTTGCATAAGAAACTAGATGATGTTAGCGGCTATTGTAAAGTTGAAAGCGTTATAGATAATGCAATCAGCGCGACAGATACAGAAAAAGCAGAGATAGAAGCATTATTGAAGGAAGGAGTGTATTTATAATGTTATCAATACACAGAAAGAAAAAGAACCTGATGCAGCAGCTTTACCCGGTCAACTCGGTACCGGAAGGATTCGATTTTTGGTACTATAAATTGTTTAATTATTGTCTTGGTATTTACAAATATAGCAATCTTCCGGAGAGCTTACCAGGCCGGGAGATTCTGGCAAATCTTATCAAGACTGGCCACGCTGTTATATTTGAATACGAGGGAGAGCTTGTAACGACACAGACGCAGATATACCAGTTCGACAAGTACTATAGGCCCACAAAGGCGACCTTCGGCAATCCCCGGATCAAGGAGAAGAAGCTAGACTTTGGCGTCAATTCCGAGATCATTTATTTAACTAGGATCCAGGGGAATATCCTTTCGGATCAGATGGTAGATAGCGGTCTAAATACATTTATCTGTCGATATGCACGGCTTCTGGCTGATATTGAAGCGACGATTGATATTTATATTGTAAATTCCCGGTCTACTTCTTTTCCTGTAGGTGCTACGGATCAGGTTAGAAAGAGCCTGGAAGCGTTCTACAATAAGATTGAAATGGGTGAGAGAGCTGTAATCACGGATGACCGTATCCTGCAGGCGTTCCGAAATGTCGAAATCTCAAAGCAGATCACAGGCGACCGCCTGAACGATTATATCATAGCACGTGATAAGATCCTGGCGACATTCTTCCGGGAGATCGGCGTAAAGTTCGCGCAGGAGCAAAAGAAAGCCCAGCTCACGGAGGACGAAGTTACTGCAGACGAGCAGCTGCTACTCCTTAATGTACGCGACATGCTGGAAGTGCAGCGCGAAGGTATCGAGCGCGTTAATAAGCATTATGGTACAAAGATCACGGTAGACATTAATCCGGTTTTCGATCGAGAGAACTACCAGAAGAAGGAGGTGCTGACAAATGGCAGTAACACAGACAATTAAACTAGACCTTAACAACCACAAAGCGGATGCTATTATCCTTCGAGTAGGCGAGAGCTACACAAGGAAAATCGTATTCATTCCCGGAACCTATGACGGCGACGACTTCAAGCCTACAGAGTTCTACGGAAGGGAAGAAGGACCGCGCGCTTTGTTCCGATTGGTAAAGCCTGACCGTACTTTTGTTATGAAGAATCTTACTGTAGTACATGAGGAACCGGATACAGGCGTTTATTCCTTCGAGCTTGTTCCTGATGAATATATGTCACAGGTGGCAGGTATCGGTTACTATGATATACGTATCAATGACAGCGATACAGAGGATGAGTTCCTTTATACAGTGCAGGGCCGGGTACTTATTGACGACGATATGATTACAGATTCAATGATTGAATCTGTAGCAGCAGTTAACGGATATATATTCCCGGACGATTACGCAACAAAGCAGTATGTTGATGAAGCAATAGCAGGTATGCCGGTTCCGCCTGATATTTACAGCACAGATGAACATGTAGTAGGAACTTGGATAGATGGAAGTATTGTGTACGAAAAGACTATTGCTATAAGCGGCGTAGTATCCGGGGTTTATACAATAAGCATGAGCGGAATCAAAGATTTTATATCCTATTCTGGATACATAAAAGATAACTGGACTCCGGCATCTTTGTTGCCCATTCCAAGAGTGGCGAGTGATGGTAACAATATAGGAATAGGAAATATATACTCTAATTATTTTAACTTAATTATTCCACCGGCATTTGGTAATAGACTTTACGACCCTATTATCATCATTCGCTACACCAAAAACACATAATAGGAGGTGTAAACATGAAATTAAAAGAGCTTTTGAATAATCCAGATTTTTCCGTTCCGTTTAATAACTTCTATAATAGCAAGCCATGGTATCTTCTCATTTCAGCCGATCTTATCCGGATGCTGAAAACATGGTACGGACGGCGCGACGTGCTGGACGACTTCCTGAACCGGTCCGGAGAGCTGGAAGCGGACGGAATGGAAGATATCCAGAACTGTATAGACCTTGCGCTTATGGCAAATTGCTGGAAGTATGACCACCTTTACAGCATTTACAGTGCCGAGTATAACCCGATCTGGAACTATGAAGGATCCGAGAAACGCGAGACAGTGCGCGATATGACAGACGCGCACACCGGAAAGGATACGGATACTGACAGCGGTACCGATACGACCAGCTATAAAGGATCCCAGAAGGATACCAATAGCGGCAGCCTGCAAGAAGCGCGGACTACTTACGATTCAGACACCGATTACGATACCAATAAGACGACGGATACCAGAGCGACAGAACGGACTTACACAGACCGCCAGGACGAGCTGAAGCATGGAAAGAAAACAGAAACGGACTACAATAGCACGAACACCGTGCACGAAGCAGTTACGGAGACCATGGAGCGCGGCGGTAATATGGGCGTCGTCAGTACACAGACTATGGCCCAGCAGGAGATCGAGCTTGCCGGACGGCTGCAGCTGCTCCAGTCGATCACGCTGGACATAGTGAGCGCGATCTGCTATAATTAAGAAGGCAAGTTTAGAATACTTGTTCAAACAATTTCCCTATACGATCCCGGTAGTATCGCCTGCAGCAGCTACCGGGATTTACTTTTCACAAAATAAACACAGAATGAACACAGAATGGACACAATTACAAGGTAATATAGAATTGTTCCAAGGGAACAGGACAACAAAGCACGCGCCCTGAGCAGGGCAGAAATGGAGGGATCATATGAAGTACGTAGTAAGAGGAAATTATATTTTCGGCGGCACTGATACTAGAATTGTTAACGGAGTAGACGCTGCCAGACACAATGCAAAATGGCTTACACAGTCTAGTAGTATCGACGAAAAAAGCATTATCGCTTTCCGGATGAAAGACAATAAGCGCCTGGACCTTTCAGACATAACCGGCATTATAGATATGGAGGTGTAGATATGTATATAAGTAAGATGATAATGCACGACGTTATCTTGGAACGCCACGAGCTGACAAAGCAGCTCAGGCTGGATATGTTCGATATGAAGAAATCGCCTAAGTCAAGAGCTATGATAAATTACTATGAAGGCCGCATGTTGGGTATGGTAGCAGCTTATTTGCATCTCGGTATTATTGATTATTTGGCTCACCAACGTTATATCAATATCATTGTAGATGCTGCCTGGGAAATGGAAAGGGAGAACGAGAAACATGAAGTATGACAGTCTACCACAATTACAAGCAGAACTGAATTTGATTAAGATCCGGCGCGCCGAGATAGCAGCCATGGAGCACCCGTCACAGCGCCGGGATGAATATATAAGGCTCGCAAAGAGGGAAGCGGAGATAATAGGAGAGATCGAGTTTAAATATATGATCGGTTCTGAAATGAGAAGGAGGTGCTTTCAATGTTGATTAAAGGACATAAGATCATAGAAGCCACAGAGCAGGAACTATTTGAGTACTACCTGCAACGTGGTTTTGATGATATAATGGACTTCCAGAGCTACCTTAGGCAGATGCGGAAGTGCGGCGTTAAGATTACGGAGGAAGGAGGTTAAGAAAATGCTGTCTGATAAGTTTTTCGAGGAATACGCCAAGACCGGCGCGCCAAAGCCGGAGGAACCAACAGACGCGCTTCTGGAGGACCCTGAAAAGGATACCTATACAAGAGCGGAAGTAGACGAGATCGTTAATAGTAAGGTTGCTGCTGCTGTCGATGAAGTGAAAGCAGAACTGAATACTATTTACGGTAAGATGAACAAGCCGGACGAACCGGCAGAATAAAATTAAAGGAGGGCCAAAGAAATGGCTAAAGCAAAAGAAACCAAAAAGCATGAGACAATCGTAGTAAAGGGTATTATCAAGAAGGCATACTTCGGCAAAACCAAGTTTTCAGAGGAAGAAAAGAACCGGATCACTCTATACAGTGAGGACTTCCCCTATACGGATATCACGGCATACGATGATACGCCGGACAAGCTGACGCCGGGATGGTATAAGGATCAGGAGGGCTACTGCAATCTTGCCAGCGGCTTTGAAATTGAGGTTATGCTTACGACAGGAAAAGTGATCGACTTCCTGGAGTGGGTGAAGAACTATGACACCCACAACGCCGAAGTATCAATTAAGATCAGGCAGAAGGACGGTGCTATCTATCCGGTAGCTGTAAAGGTATACAAGGACGGCGAGCCGGTGGATAACTTCGGGGATATGTAAATATCGTGTTGGTAAGGATGGAGGGCCGGGAGAAATCCCGGTCCTTTATTTGGAGGTATAATATGACTAAAGAACATTTAGAAGAAATAAGAATATTTTTAATCGATAATATAATGCGAAATAACAATGCTATGAATAATGGTTACGCTAGAAACTGTATTACAGATGCTGACTATTCCGTGGATCTGGTTGATATTATAGCATCTTTGTATAATCTACTACACCAGGAAATTACAGGAGAAAAATACGATTATATGTTTCACTGGGCTAATAAAATTGGATCTTACGTAAATGAAAATATTTTCGATAAGATTATAGGAGGAAGTAATTAATGTCAAAATGGGGAGTACTGAAACAAGCGAGACAGAGAGCTGCACGGATGGAAAAAAAAGGAATAATCACAAATGCTTCTGAGACGTTCCGGAGCGCACTGAAAAACATTGATGCGCTGGATATCTCCCGGAAAGAGAAAACCGCTCTAAAGGAAGAAGCGGCGAAAACTTACATGGAAAGTGGCTATTCTACAGCGGCCGATATTCACGAAACCTTCGAATTTATAGGAGGCGAGTACCTGAAGGAACGCCAGGGCGCGAAGGACACAAAGAGCGAAGCGGCTTTTCTGGGAGCTGCTGAGAATGAAAAGGCCGCTATCCTTGCAAGGCATTATCTCGGTTCCGGAACGGTGCAGCAGTTAGGGGAAAGTATCGGCGACCAGCCAGGGGACTTTTACGAGATCCTGGTAACAGCTGTAGCAGAATATGCAAACAATCCGAACCCGGACGAGATCCAGGGCTTAATCAATCTTATGGTAGACGAAAGAAAAGAGAGTTAGCATGATTGAATTTTCACCGGAGACATTCAAAGATCCTGGAAAAGCAAAAACGATCTACACGCTGGACATAGAGACGACTTCACTCTTTCGATTCCCTGATGGAGAATACAGGCCCTTCGATTATTCAAAGCCACCGGAGTTTTACCAGGGGATCGTAAAGATATCTATTCCTTATATCTGGATGATTGGAGTTGATGATACTGTATACTACGGCAGGGAGTTCCGGGACCTGGAAAAGGTTTTCAAGCTGTTAAGCGACAGCGACCGCGAAAAAATCATATGGGTGCATAATCTATCTTTCGAGTTTACATTTCTTCAGGATATCTTTGAACAGTATCCGGTTGATAATATGCTAGCACGGTCCGTGCGTAAGCCTATCGCGTTCAAAGTTCCGGCGTTCAATATACAATTCCGTTGTACTCTTATGCTAACGAACCTATCACTGGAAAGAGCTGCAGAGCGGTATACAGACGTCAGAAAGAAAAGCGGCGACCTGAATTATAATAAGTGCCGGACACCAAGAACGCCGCTTACTGATACGGAATTAGGATATTGTGAGTATGATATAATCACTCTATTTAATATCGTGCGGTACTTCCTGAAGCACTACAAAAGGCTGTCGTGGATCCCGTATACGCAGACCGGAGAAGTCAGAAAGGCCTTCAGGAAGCGTGTAACATTCCGGTATATCCTTAAAATGCGTAAAAAGGTCCCGTCAGACATTCTATACTTGAAATTGAATAAGGCTTTCCAGGGAGGCATGACGCACCCTAACAGCCTATACACCGGGCGTACTATGGAAGGAATACCAAGTTACGATATAGCTTCCAGCTATCCTACTATAATGATGCTGCCGATCTTCGCGCAAGGGGAGTTCCGGAAGATCACCGGAGACGTTGCAGACCGGTTGAACAGAAAAAACTGGTGTATACTCTACCATGTAAAACTATACGGAGTGGAAGCGGCAAAGCTGAACAAGTATATTTTAGGATCCAAGATCATAAAGCAGCCGGACGAGACCAAGAAGGGAAACGAGTACCACAAGTATTTCGACAATGGGCGGCTTGTGCGCGCTGATATGGTAGAAATGTATCTGACAGAAATTGATTACGATATCATAAGAGAAGCCTACCATATTAAGAAGATAGAGATCCTGGAAGCATATGCTGCAGTGAAAGGTTATCTCCCCAAGGAGCTTATCCAGTTCATCCTTGAACTGTATAACAACAAAACGAAGCTGAAGGACGTACCAGGCCAGGAAGATTTCTACATGAAACAGAAACAGATGCTAAATAGCTGCTTCGGTTGTGCTGCATATAATGCGCTTCGATCCGGGATCACTTACGAAAATGGAACATGGAGCACACCGGAGCTTACTCCGGAATATGTCCATGAAAAGCTGGATTTAATGCGAGAGAGCAAGACAAACTGCTTCTGTTATTCCTGGGCGCCGTGGATCACTGCAGGAGCACGTGCGCGACTATGGAAAGTGATTTCTAAATTCGATCACTTAATTGTATATTACGATACGGATTCTATCAAATACCGGGACAACGTGGAAGTGGATAAATTCATAGAGCAGGAAAACAAGGACATACTGCAGCAGCTTCGCGCCACTTGTGAACGGTTTGAACTGGATCCGGCTATGATAGAACCGGAGGACTGTAAAGGCGTACCGCGGCCAATGGGAGTGTGGGAGAAGGAACATAAAAGCTATGCCGTTAAGTTCCGGACATTGGGAGCGAAGCGGTACTGCTACCAGACACGAGATGGAAAGCTGCATACCGTCGTTTCAGGTGTGAGCAAAAAGGGAGCCGAAGCGCTGCATGGAGACATTGAGAACTTCACTAACGATCTGGTATTTGATTATGAGAGCGCCGGGAAGCTTACCAGCTGCTACAATGACGACCAGCCGAGCGTTTGTATCACGGACTACACCGGACGGCTATATATAAGTCACCAAAAGCACGGCGTGGCGCTACAACCTACAACGTATAGCATGAGCACCACGGAAGCATACGCGGCGTACCTGGAAGAAATTCAAAACGGATTTAAAGGAGGAATATGGATATCATGAAGAAAGCAATAACATTTTGGGTTGAAGATGATGTAGAATTGATTGCATTATGTGGCACTTTGATGCTCAAGCGTGCGGTGAATATTGCGAAAGATTACGGCGCAGATGGTGCTCAAATGTTTAACTTTTCGACAGAAGATCTAAAGACGGATTTATTTTGTCCTATAAAAGGGAAAATGAAAGAAATTCGTGACGGTGAGGTGATATGGTAGATGATGTCAGCTGTTATAATGGTATATAGCGCCTATTGTTTAGGCATGATTACTGTGGGGCTGGTAGCCAGTGCTATACTTAAATATATGGATATAAGGAGGAAACGACGTGAAAACAAGCGATTATCTACAGTACACCGACATAAAGAAAATCATAGATTCTAATAAGTTGCATTACTTAATTTGCATCGGGCAGCGCTCAAACGGGAAGTCGTACGCCTGCAAAGAGTTAGCGCTCCGGAACGCCGCCAAGGGTGAACAGTTCTGCTATCTCAGGAGACATAAGGAAGATATCCAAGACTATATGATTCTGGAATACTTCGCTGATATGCTGGTACCGGATAAGAAGGGCCGAAACGCGATCCAGAAGATCACGAAGGACAAGTACAACAGTATAGCGGTATTTAGGAAGGGTATATACTTCGCTAACGCTGACGAAGAAAAGACGGTGCGCGGCGAGCAGGCAGGTTTTGCGCATGCTCTTTCAGGACTGGAGGGACTGAAAAGCCGGCAGTTTCCGAATGTAACGCTAGTCATTTTTGAAGAATTCATAGCGACCGGTCTATATCTCTGGGAGGAACCAAACAAGCTCCAACAGTACGCTTCAACGATATTTAGACAGCGTACCGGATGTATCGTTATGATCGGGAACACCATTAGCAGAATCGTTCCATATTTTAGCGAATGGGGCTTAGACAACATCCCGAAGCAGTCACAATCTACAGTCGATCTATATAAATACCATACAGAAGTAGATGGTAATACCATAGAAACACGAATCGGCGTTTTCTTGTGCGGCTCGCTGAAGCATAACAGCGGTATGTTCTTCGGTCAATCTGCGAAAATGATTGTGGGTGGCTTATGGGACAGATCCGAGCAACCAAAGCCAGACAAGCCGGTAGAAGATTATGAGACAGTATATACAGCAGTTTTCCAGTACAGCGAAAAAGCGGTATTTCTTATGACGCTGCTGCAGGACCGGAAGGACCACGAGCGCGTGTTCTGGTACGTGCAACCAAAAACCACGGAAGTGCAGCCAGGGACAAGGGTTATATCTCCTCGCTTTAACCCGTCGCCGCTATATACAGTCGACTTTGTACCGCTGACGGAAGCAGAGCGGCCAGTGTGGGAGTTATTCAAGCTCAGAAAGATAGCATACTCGGATAACTTGACCGGTACCGAGTTTAAGCGGTGCATGGATCAGATGAAGAAGCGATAATATAATTGTATACACAGAGTAAGGACGGACAGAGCGCCGTCCTTATTTTTATGAAATTTTTACTGTCGCGCGACCGAACGCGATTTTTTCGCGTGGAGGTCAGCTGGTGCAGCGCCGACCAGGCGCCGACAGACCACCCAGCTTCACACTGGCTAGACAGTCGAACAGATGTACGGAGTGTTCGAATAATCGAGGACACAAAAAAGACACAAATGTACTAGGGTTGTGTGCTATCT
>AUXO012228249.1_pt1 | contig 13312 bp, 11 predicted proteins | sample 768731 | NCBI WGS metagenome assembly AUXO01 (sample SAMN02715735, study PRJNA202380) | gut metagenome | biome: sheep rumen | host: Ovis aries | place: New Zealand: Palmerston North
TTTTATTATTGACCTAATAAGCCAAGACCTAATGTACAGATTGTACCTAATATTTTACCGAATTTATTTGATGCTTTTGAACCTGCTGTTTGCTCTTGACCTGTTATCATTTCTAAGTTCTCTGCTACTGATCGTTTATTTCCCATTCCAAATGAGAATATCTTCATAAAGCCATCACCAAATGCACTTCTTCCATTTTCTTTCAAATCTTCGGTCATATATGAACCTGTCATTTGTGTATATACACTATCCGCATACTGTCTTAATGTTGCCATTTTTTCTTCTTCACTTCCTTGTAATTGTGATCCGTATGCTGTTTTTATTGCATTTAACAAGTTTTGATATGCTGCCTTTACGTTATCTTGATTGTTTGCTTTTATTTCTTGTGCCAATATTTTTACTTGATATTCAATGCTACCATTCTTTGATTGCATTTCAAATCTGGCATTATTTTGATTGTTATATGAAGTTACTTGACGATTTACTCCAAAATTATCCCATTGTTGTATATTATTCATGTATTGTTGTTGGTTAAAACCTCCAACCATTCCGAAGTTACCTAGACCTGCATATGCTCCCGCAAAACCTGGAACTCCTGCCATACCTGTCATATATGGGGATGTATTAATACCGGAATTCATACTCATTAGAGGTGCATTCATCATAGCCTCCACATCCATCGATGTCATGTATGGATTCATCATTCCGAAATTAACTGTCATTTCTTAACCTCCAATAACTTTCGTTATTTTTGTATACCATTAAACCAAATATTTTTTGCAAGCATATAAATATATTTTTAGTATCTTAATATCCTTACATCTATATAAAGTTTTTTGAAATTCAATAATTGACATGTTTTTGGACATTTATTAAGATTTGTAAACAATATAAAAAAAAGAACCCCCGCAAAATCGCACTAACGGGGGATTAATCAGTAAAAGAGACATCAATTAGATTATGGCACATGTGTTTTTAAATTTCCAATATTGGACTAAAAAAAATATTTAATCTATAATTTTTTATTATGAAAAAAATATTTATATCTGTATTTATATTCTTTATCATTGCAAGCAATAGTACTTTTGCAGAAGAGATGACAAAAACACAACAAGCCACTGCATATTATAACGACAACAACATAGAAGAAGCTATAAAAATTCTTCAGTCTATACCTGAAGAAGATAAAACAGCCGCAGATTGGCTTTTAATGGGTAATCTTTTACAAGACAAAAATCAAACAGCAGAAGCAATTTTTATGTTTAAACGAGCAATACTTACAGACAAAACTTTCTATAAACCTTATTACAACCTTGCTAATATATACCTTAGAGAAGAACGACCTCTTATGGCAATAGACAATTACAAAGTTGCAATAAAACTAAAACCTGATTTTTCATACGGATATTACAATATAGGATGTGCATATTTAAGATTAGGTGACTATAAAAAAGCAAAAAAATACTTTGAAAAAGCAGTCAATTTAAAAAATACAGAACCCGATTTTCAGTATAATCTGGCTTTTTGCTACAAACAACTAAAAAAAGAAAAATTGGCAAACAGACATTTAGAATTTTACAATAAATTAATGGAAAATTATTAATACTTGCGCACAAACCTTTAAGATATTAATATAATAAATAACATGGGTAAATTTTTAGACATACTAATAAAAATCTGTGCTGCAATTCTGATTCTATTCATATTATATTGCTGTACAGCAGGACGGAATTTTGGTATTAAACAAATAAATAAAATACTTGGCATGTACCATGTAAACCTTGGTGACAAGGCTTTTAAAAAACATAATATGCAAAAAGCTATTGATGAATATGAAACAGGTCTGGAACTTTTCCCTGAACATTACGAAGCATGGCTTAATTTAGGAAATATTTATGTTGCTTATGAAGATTATTTTTCAGCAACAGAAGCATACCAAAATGCAATTAAAGCTAAAAATAACTATTCACTTGCCAGAATGAACCTTGGTATTATTACGGCAGAAAAACTAGGCGATTTTGATGGAGCCATAGAACAGTACCAAAAAATTATAGATGCAAAACAATTTTTAATATCTATTCCTTTAGTATACGACAATAAAAAAAGTGAAACTGCAAACAAAGCTATTGCATATTACAATATGGGAAAAGCATACTCACAAAAGGCTCTTTACCTTCCTCGTGACAAAAAGCTTGAAAAAAAAGAGCTTCTTCAAAAAGCAGCCGGTTCCTATGAAAGCGCAGTAGAAATTATCAAAAACAACTTTAATATGTATTACAATCTTGCACTGACATACCATATTCTTGGGGACTACAGAAAAGCCGGTCACTATTATTGTAAAGCAATAGAAATAGGTCCTATGAACTATGAAGCACATTATAATCTTGGTCTAATGCTTAAACACCTGCACCAGGAAACCTATGCAATTGACGAACTCGAAAAAGCTGCAGTATTATCAACAAGCAGTTTTTCTGCACATTCAAAATATATTTTCGACATTTTAAGTTCTGTGTCGATGGAAGCACTACAAAAAGGTATCCAAAACAAAATAAACGAAAATGAAGAAGATTCGGACAAACAGAAAGAAAAAGTTGAACAAAAAAAAGAAACACTATCTGATATAAATGATGATAACGATTCGGCAATAATAGAAAACTTTAAAAAATGTAATTCAAAAATGTTATTTGATACAAAATAGGACATAAAATTGAAAACTATCGCATACGTATGCAGTTACGAAGAAAATAATAAATATACAGAAGAAATATCTAAGCAAACAGCTGATATTAAAAACTTTTGCAAAATTCATAATATTGAGCTGGACGAAATTTACTCAGAAACAAGTAATCGTGAAGATTTCAAACCTGTATTATTGAATATAATGAGTAAATTTTATAATAAAGCTGACAAATTAATCATAACAAATAACGATATAATAAGCAAAAATAAAGATTTTAAAGATTGGGTTTTTGATGAATTTAAACGAATGAAAATAGAAATAATATGTATTAATAAAACGCAAGAAATTCAACAAGAAAAAACTTTTTCAAATATAACAAACAACATAAAAAACATACCATCATTGCCTGAAATAATAACAAAATCCATAGAATTAATGCAAGATAAGAACACATCTGCAACAAAACTTTCAAAACTAATTGCAAATGATATAGGATTAACAGCACGTGTACTAAAGCTGGTTAATTCAGCTTTTTATGGATTTCCAAAGCAGATTTCAACAATTCAACAAGCAATAGTCATTTTAGGCTTCACAACAATAAAGGGAATAATACTATCAGCAAGTATTTACAAAATGTTCACCCCAAAAGGAAATATTTCATTTAACTACAAAAATTTTTGGAAACACTCTCTTCTAGTAGCAACTGCTGCACGACTTATTGCAGAAAATTCAAATATTAATCACAAAGAAGATATTTTTGCGGCAGCATTTTTGCACGACCTTGGAAAAATAATTTTTGCACAATATGATTGGGATAACTACGTAAATGTATATACTTCAACGTGTATGGATGATATCCAATACATGAACGAAGAAGAAAAAAACTGCGGATTAAACCACTGCGAAATTGCAAATTTGGTAGCATATTCTTGGAATTTGCCTCAAATTTTTTGTGATATTATAACATACCACCATAAACCTGAAAAAAGTGAAAACTATTTACCAGAATGTTACATAGTGTATATATCAAATTTGATTGCCAGTAACAAAAATTTAAATATTAATAACATTCCTTTAGATATACTTGAAAAATTAAATATTTCGGAGCAAAATATAAATGGTATACGAAATAAACTCAATGAAATTGCTATTGATATAAATAATATTGACAGTTTCTTTGAATAGGGGAAAGGGTAAACATGAGCGAAGCATTTGACCAAGAAAATGTAAACTCGAAAGAATTAGATTTTTTATCGCGAGTATCAATAGGCTTGACGCAAAATACTGAGCCTGAAGATATTATGAATGCCCTTGCTGAGTCTTTTAGAAGCATTGTTAAACTTGAAGATTTAAATATTTTTATATATGATGAAAACACTCAAAAACTTCGTGATTACACTAAAAGCTGGATGGTAATAGATGAAACTCACGATAAAGCTTATACTGAAAAATTATATAAGGTTGTTCAAGAATCGAAGTATGATGACTTTTTAATTAACGATAATAGCATTAACATAAAAGATTTTTGGGATATTAACAAGTACATAAGTACACGCAAAAATACAATTTTATTCCCGCTTATGAAAGGTGGTATTCCTTATGGTTTAATCGAACTTGTTATAAACCTTACAATCTCTGACATCTTGACTATAGACTTTTTTAAAGCTTTGATTATTGCCGCATATCAAGTTTCATTAAAAATCCAAAACAAGGTATTGGCAGATAAAATGCAAGCCAATATAGATTTTTATGATGCAATGAAAAATATTGCTAAAATTATTGAAACTCAATATGATTTAAACTACATTATTCCACTCATCGGTGAATTAATAGATAAATTCATATCAGATCACTTAATATATATATTCCTAAATCAACAAGGCAAATTCAACTTAGTATGGCCGTCAGCCTGCCGAGATACAAAAATAATGGAAATGGTTAGCAATGTTGGTGAAGATACACAATATGTACTTGCGGATGATAATAAAATCGGTTTATTTCCAATTATTGCCGCTGATTCATCAATCCTAGGGTGTATTGTAGCCCACAGTCACGTTGATAAGCTAAATCAAAGAGAAATTGATTATATTGATCAATTAACAAAACAATCCTCAATTACAATTCAACGTGCAAATATGTATGCGGAAGTTTTACAACACGCAACACTTGACGCTTTAACAGGTCTAAATAATCGTCGTCAGTTTGAAGTTAGATTAAAACAAGAGGTTGCTTCTGCAAAACGTCAACAAAAACCGCTATGCGCAATAATGCTGGACATAGACTTCTTTAAAAGGGTAAATGATAATTATGGTCACGCAGTTGGTGATGAAGTATTAAAAAATGTAGCTGAAATTATAAAAGAAAGCTTGCGTGAATCAGATATCCCATCGAGATACGGTGGTGAAGAATTTGCAATTCTTTTACCTTATACAAAATTGGAAGAAGCCGGTAGCGTTGCTCAACGTTTACGTAGCAATGTAGAGGCAAAACATGTTGACTTAACAAGCGTTAAAGACGCTAAAATAAGTGAAATTCAGGTAACGATAAGCGTCGGAGTATATGAATATAAAGATGGCGACGAACCTCAACAGCTTTATACTAAAGCTGACAAAGCTCTTTATTATGCAAAAGAACACGGCCGAAACAAGGTAATTATAAATAGAGGATAGAATGAAAACCTTTTCAATAATAACTCATTCTCTAAAAGAAACTGAGCTTTTAGCAAAAAATATAGCGCCTTTATTAGAACAAGGTTGTTTTATTAACCTTTTTGGTGAAATAGGTGCAGGAAAAACTGCATTCGTCAAACTTGTCGCTCAACAAATTGGCATTACAGAACACGTTACAAGTCCAAGTTTTGTAATATTAAATGAATATCATACCGGAAAAATTCCTATTTATCACTTTGACTTATACCGACTTGAAAAAGTCGGAGTTAAGACTATCTGCGACGAGCTAAGAGAATATTCTGAAGGAAAAATACTTACATTTGTAGAATGGGCAGAATTTTCACAAGATGAAATACCTTTTTATAGGATAGAAATAAATGTAACTTACGAAAATGAAAACGCCAGAAAATATACATTTACATCATACGGTGAAAAAGAAGACAAAATTATTGAGGAATTAAAAAAATGTTACTAGCATTCGATACCTGTTTAGACAAAACATACATAGCAATTGGTGAAAACAGTAAGGTTATTGATTCGCTAAGTATAGAAAACTCTGGAAACACCTATCATTCAGCATTTTTAATATCTTCAATAAGAGATATCTTAAAAAATAATAACCTTAAACCAAAGGATATAACTGAAATTGCAACAGACGTTGGCCCTGGAAGCTTTACAGGAATAAGAGCTTGTATGACTGTTGCAAAAGTAATGGCACAACAACTAAATTTGAAAACAGTAGGGATTTCTTCACTTGAAATACTTTCTAAAATTGCCCCAAATAATCAAAAAACAATTGTACTACTTGATGCAAGAAAAAATATGACTTATGTATGGGATGAAGAAATTTTAGGAGCAATTGCAATTGAAGATGTAAAAGAAATGGTAAAAGCTGACAAATATTCTATAATTTGCGATGATGCAATGTATGAAAAATTTTATCAAATAACAGATAATATTATTTCTTATTCAAATATAAAGCATAATTTTGCTGAAATAATAATACAATTGGCTATTACAAAAAAATATGGCGACTGGAAAACACTTAATCCATTGTATATTCAACCACCACCTGTTTTTGGAAGATAAGTTACATTCCACTTAACATTGCTTTATCAAGCTTGTTTCGATAAAAATCAGTATTGATATTCAGTTTTTTACCTATATCCAACAAAATTTCGATAAATTCCCTGTCCGTTGCGTCTTTTACATCTCTCATATTATCAATAATTTCTCCTACTTCGTGGAAAATTTTATTATAAAATGTATTCTGAGCCTCGGCAATATCTACTTCAAGGTCAAGCTTTTCAATAAAATCAAATATTTCAAGTATAACTTCTGCTTGATGAATTTCAATACTGTTTGCTAGTCTGTTTATATTTTGTAAAAGCTTATGACTGAACATTCTTGATGTAGGTTTTTTATCAATTTCAACACCAATTTTTTTAGCCTCAAAAGAAATATCTGCAGCTTGTTGAATTATATCAGGATCAAGATATGACCTGGAATCATGCATTAAATCGTTGAATTGCCTTGCTAAAGCATAACCGGCTGCAAGTTTAAATTCATCAGGAACACTTAGACCAAGAGCTTGCATTTGGTATATAGAAGCCTTTCCATCATTATATAAATCTTCATAAGTTTGTGCAAATTTATCCATTTTATCACGAAGAAGAATTTCAAGAATTTTGCGTCTTTCTTCAATGAATATATCTTTTAATGTGAAGTATTCTTTTCCAAAATATTCATCTATTGCTCTGATAATTTCAGTTAAAGGATTAATTAAAAAGTTTTTAACAAGTTCCTTTTGAATTCTTGTATATTCAGCCTCACTGGAGAAATTTTTTATAGCGCAATGAAAATCTCCACCTTGATATTGCATTAAAACAAACACTAAATTTGACTTATCAAGAGTAATTTTAGAGGTTACTTCAATATTACCAATAACAAAATTAGCATTACCTTTTTCAACTTTTTTATATGAATTTTTCTTTATTCTATAGCAATAAACATCTTCTTCGTCACTAAAATCCTGATATAAAGAAGAAATAGCCCATAGTGAAGCAATTTGTTTTGTAGTAACAATAGAAGGTTTTACAAATCTTTCATAAATATCCTTGCCATTACCATATTCCTTAAAATTACTTTGAGCATTACTCAAAATTTCTAAAAATTTTCCTTCTAAATTTTTATTAGTAAAATGCTCAGCAAGCTGCATTGCGCGTGCTGCATATTTCATAATTTGAGTAGTTTCAATACCGGAAATTTCAGAGAAAAACCAACCACAGCTTGTGTACATAAGCATTGCTTGACGTTGAATTTCTAGAAGTTCCATAGCCAAAACTTTTTCTTCATCTGTCAAATCAGGTAAAAAATTGTCGGTTTGAAAACGCTTTATCACCCTTTCGGCACGGTTTAAAACGACATCTACATATTTGTTACGAACTTCCCAACAATCATATTTAAAATATTTTTTACCTTCATCTTCAAATATAGTAATTAATTCATCACGCAAATAATCGAGCGCTTCTCTTAAAGGTTTTCTCCATTTTTGATTCCAGCCTGGATGTCCGCCTGTTGAGCAACCACAATCCTCTTTCCAACGGCCAACACCATGAAAGCAACTCCAAGAAGATGCTTGTTTAATTTCAACTTCCCAGTCACTTCTATAGTTTTCAAGATACTCTCCGTAATTTGTTAAAATAAAGCCTTCGTCCTCAGCTTTAACTTTGAGAGCGTAAGCTAATGCCATATCCCCAAATTTTGTATGATGACCGTAACTTTCACCGTCAGTAGCTATATTAACAAGTTGATCAAAATCTCTTGCCCCTGAAATACCTTCTTTTAAGCGCCTAATAAATTTATTACCATCCTTTAAAAGTTCATCAAAAGCAACAGACTTAGAAATAGCACCGTCATAAAAGAATAAATCGATATATTTTCCAGGTGCAGATTTAATGTAATATCGGTACGAACGAGCAGGATCAATATTTCCCCAACTCACGTCCTGCCAATTTGCTTCAGGAATTCTTTTTACTCTTTGTGCTTGATAAGGAGATAATATAGTAAATTTTATTCCATTTTCTACTAAAACCCTTAGAGTATCATCATCGACAGCTGTTTCAGCCAGCCACATACCCTCAGGTTGACGTCCAAATCTATAAACAAAATCTTTTATGCCCCATTTAACTTGAGTTTGTTTGTCATGTTCATTTGCCAGTGGCATAATCATATGGTTATATACTTGAGCTATAGCATTTCCATGCCCGCCATGCTCTAATACACTTTTAATATCTGCTTTTATAACTCTATCATAGGCAAGAGGTGAAAATTCCTGCATCCACGATAATAAGGTCGGACCAAAGTTAAAACTCATTTTTTCATAGTTATTTACAACATCTAAAATTCTATTTCTATTATCAACAATTTTTGAAACAGAATTAGGGTTATAGCATTCTAAATTAACTCTTTCATTCCAGTCATGGCATGGCAATGCACTATCCTGTAGTTCAATAGCCTCTAACCAAGGATTTTCTCTTGGTGGTTGATAAAAGTGTCCGTGTATAGTTAAAAAATTTTTATTACCCATTAAATTACTCCATATTTACAGATATTTTAACATAGGACATTTTAACATAATTCATGCATTTAGTCTATTTAGTTGCTTTTGCTTTTGCTTTTGATGAAATTATTTTGAACTCTTCAACATCAAGCCAAACATCTCCAAGCGCATTTGAAAAAACAAGACCTGAATATTCTATAACATCATCTGTTTCTAAATCAATATGTTTTTCTGCCATTTCCCTTTTCATAAAATTTTTTAATTCAGAAAGAGGAATATCATTTTGAGCATCATCACGTCTAATTAAAAAAGCAATATACTTTTCAGAACTTCTCAAAGCAGGTTTATAGTCTAAACCAAGACTTGAAAATTTATCAAATTTCGCAGTTATCTTTACACGTTTGTTTAGATAAGCATTTGGATTTTTTACCAAATCAAGCGCTTTTACCGGTGTATATGTATAAGAAACAGTTTCTTGTTTTACTTCGGTCTTTACCGCTTCTTGCTTCGTGACAGCGGATGTTGCAGCCATTAGTTTAGACGAAGTTACTCCAAAAATACAAACTACTAATATTACACTTAAAAATAACGGTTTTAATTTATTCATTTTTTTTCCTTTCACTTTTATAGAATTATTTTAGCATAAGAAAATTTATTTTATATTACCCACACATCTTGAATTTAAATAATTAGTCAACAATATAGGTATAAATTTAGCGTGTAGAGCACTAAAATCAAATACAAATTCATTAATCCCTGCACGTAAAAAATCATCAATCATACTATAATTTTCTAAAATTTTATCCTCAAACATGTGCATTCTACAAAACCCATCACAAGTAAATGGAAATAATTTATCCAAAGAAGGATCTTTTAACGCAAAGCCCCCTCTGTGACAAGGAGCTTTGCACGAAAGTCTGGAAACAACCGCACTATCATTATTCAACGGACAAAGTCCCATAGACGGAACTCTGACATTGCCTGCAATAGTAATCTTTTTATTTGGTATTAAATTCTTAATTTTTTTTAATATTGCTAAAGCACTTTGTAAATCAGCTTGAGGTGTAAAATCAATAGTATCAATAGGATGTAGATTATTTAAACATTTGATTGACAAACTATTAAGTAAATTTAGCCCTTGTCCTATTTCAATAGGTATTCTTGATAAATCACTATCATTTATAACAGACCAAAAATAACCTATGTTATTAATTATTAATGATGATGAACAAGGTTCAGATATAACGAGTGATTTACAGTATTCGTAGACTCTGTCAAAATCTCGTTCTATAAGAATGCGTGGTGTCGAGAGCTGAAATTTTATGTTATTTGTTTTACAAAACTTTTTAACTTTTTTTATTACCTCTTCAAAACAACTTACAGATAAATCCGAAGTCGAAATAATTTCTCCATATTCAATAGTATCTACAGGATTGAACCCTATTTTTTTTATAAACTTTCTCAAAGATTTTAGCTGTTCAAGTTCAGATAAACGTAAATTTATTTTATAACCGTCTTCTTTGAAATATTTTACATCTTGATTTAACTTTGACTTATTATATTTCCACTCAAAATCCTGAATATTTCTGCTAAATTTAAAATCAAAACCTTCAGCACTTACAACATCACCTGAGAAATGGTTTGTTTGGTAAGTACATTTTCGCACGTGTTTGAAGGGTAATTTTTGATTTTTAAAAATTTTTGGTTTATCTAAAATTTTCTCTATAAGCTTAATTCCATCGAGAATTTCTCCTGAATTATTGAATTTTCCTTTTATAACAACTTCATCTATTGCATTAACTCTTTCTATATCTTCTGCAAACCAAGGTAAATTATCAGAATCTATTGCAAGCGGAAAATTTGTATATTTTTTTATTTTCACAATATTTTTAAGATAAATTTCTTCCGTCAATATAATTTCATCAATTTTATGAAAATTATTCATAAAATCAATACCTGATAAATTGTGAATATCAAAATACGAATCAATGATTACATCAAAAGGAAGTGAATATACCTTAATTGCCTCTAATACAGCAAAACTGTTAATAAAAATTCCATTAACACTTACTGTTTTTAAATACTTAATCATTTTTTTTATAGCGGGCAAATCTTCTTCCGTAATATTATGTTTAAAGTTAATATATATTTTACAATTATTACGCTTTGCAACATCAATAAATTCTAAAATATACTCAAAATTATCTTCGATAAATTTCGTATGATAAACATAAAATTTACGGCAAGATGTAGATTTAACAAAGGTTTCAATATCTTGTGGTGTTTTTATAGGTGCAACAATTCCAATTTCATTCATGAGAATATTATATCGTTTACAAAAAAAAAATTAAATAATTTGTTAAAAAAATTAATAGGGCATGGAAATTTTTTTTTAAAGTATGCTAGTATATTAGTATAAAATATTTTATACTAGAATAATTGTATAAAAATAATGTTCATAGATAAAGTACAACTATACACAGAAATTGGGAAAAATGATTAGCGGATTTAGTAACGAAAGAGTTAGCTATAGAACAAGATACCTTAATTTTCCGTCAACCTTGACAGAAAGTGTACCTAGTATTAGCAAACCTACCGTACACGTCATAAAAATACGGTTTAATAATATATTTAAAAATGAAAAAACACTATTTGCAGCAATTGCAATATCATTGAGTATGCTTTCTCTTTTAATAGGTCTTGGCTTATACTCTATATATAAAGATGTCATTGCAGAAGATTTTGTAGCCGCACCTAATACAGTTGCAATGAATGAACTTCAAACAATACAAGCCGAAGATGCAGGAATTACTGTTATGAATAAATCAGGACTAAATTCTGGATTATCAGGTTCTCAGCAAGGCGGAAATTATCTTTCTTACAACAATAATGGCGGCATTGACCCTAACAGTATGCTGATAGCAAGTAATAGCGATAAAGCAAGTGAAGGCAAAGAAGTTTTAACATCTAAAAAAGCTGTTGTAGATATTGACGACAAGATAATAGTAAATCCATTCTTGCCTGTAAGCGAAATAAATGCAAAAAAACAAAAAGTAACAAAACCTAACCCTAATTATATATTACCACCTGCAACGGTTGGTGCAGATTCAACTGCAAAATTATTGTTAGGCACTATTGTAGCCGGTATTATGTATGATCAATACAGTCCATCAGCAATCATAAAAATAAATAATACAGATTACCTTGTCAAAAGAGGTGATGTTATAAACGGTTATCAAATTTTAAGTATAAAACCTAAAACTGTTACAATTAAACTTAATTCTAACGTATATGAAGCACCGGTAGGTGTAATTTTAGCATCACTACAAGCTAGCAATAACACCTCTACCGTAAATCTAAATAACAGATTTGGTGGAAACACAGCAGGTCAAATTCGCAACAGGAAAAGATAATCAAATAATCGGGAGTAAGATAAATGGGAAAAATAAACTATAGACTATGGGGAATAATTTTATTCTTAGCTATAATAACAGCAATAACAGCAACCGCAGCCTTTGCGGCAGATAATCGTATTGCAGTAGCTCAGTCACAAAAGAAACCTGTATTAAGAGGTAATACATCAGGAGATATTATTGATTTAAGAGGTTCAACTAATATTTCACGTGCAAATCCAAAAATTAATTTGAGTTTAAAAAATACCGATGTAAAACCTGTATTGAGGATGTTTGCTGATAAAGCAGGCGTTAACCTTATTTTACATCCTTCAGTTAAAGGTTATGTAAATCTTGATTTAGTAAATGTTCCTTTAAATGATGCTTTTAGAATGGTTTTGCAAATCACTGACTTAACATATACACAAGATGGAAACACAATCATTGTAACTGCTAGTGAATTTGCAAGAACATCAGGTATATCAAAACAATCAATTAACACTGTACCTGTTAACTATGTTGATGCATCTTTAATGGCTAATTTTTTAAATCAAAATATATTTTCTAAAAAAACACCTGGATTGTCAAATTGGGATGTCGTAGTTACAAATGCAACAAGAAATGAATTACTTGTATTTGGAACACAAAATGACCTGGCAATGGTTAAAAAGGTTGTAGCCAAATTTGATGTTCCACCATTAAATACAACTTTTACGGTTAAACATACAACTCCCGCAGAAATGGCAACTCTTGTATGCAGAATGCTTAAAATGACAGAAGGTGCAATGGATCAAAGTTCAACTTCTGTTCAATGGGACTATTCAACATCTACAAAAGACAATAGTGGCTCAGGAGGCTCAGCTACAGGTCTTGCCGCAAACATAAAACCAACAAAGAAATTTTCATTCCCATTTAGAAATAGAGGTGTTGTAACCGGTTTTGCAGGAGGTTCATCTGGTGGTTCAGGTGGTAGTTCCGGAGGTTCATCTTCAAGTGGTTCCTCAGGTAG
>AUXO015809544.1_pt1 | contig 13309 bp, 11 predicted proteins | sample 768731 | NCBI WGS metagenome assembly AUXO01 (sample SAMN02715735, study PRJNA202380) | gut metagenome | biome: sheep rumen | host: Ovis aries | place: New Zealand: Palmerston North
TATATTACAAATTTATCATCATATTCATTATTAATACCTGTTATTTCATTTAATATCTGGATGAAATTAATATATTATGTAGTATTAATATTTTTATATTATTCAATATTAACTAAAACAAATTTAATAATATCTTTTTTATATTTTTCTATATATTTAATATCTATATTATCAATTAATTATATTAATCCTTTATATCAAATAACATATTTAAGTGTAGGACAAGGGGATTCTATATTAGTAAGATGTCCTAATAATAAAGGTAATATGCTAATAGATTGTTATAATTCATATGATTATTTAAAAAACAAGGGAATTAATAGAATAGATTATTTAGTTATTACACATTCAGATTCTGATCATTTAGGAGACTATTTAAAGATTATTGATAATATTAATGTTATAAATATCTTATATCCTAAATATGATTCTAAAGCATATGAAATATTTAAGGATTATAGTAATAGTATTATGGTTGATTATAGTAATTCATTTTATTTATCAAATATATATGTAGATATATTAGGTCCTATAAATGAATATAGTGAAGCTAATTCAGTATCTATTGTTTTGAGGTTTGAAATAGAAGGACATAAGTTTTTGTTTACAGGAGATTGTACAAAAGAAGAGGAATTAGATTTAATTGATAAATATAATAATTACTTAGATATTGATGTATTAAAGGTAGGACATCATGGTTCTATAACATCATCATCTATAGAATTTTTAAATGTAGTTAGCCCAAAAATCTCTATAGTATCAGTTGGAATTAATAATAAATATGGATTACCTGATATAGAAGTTATTAATAGATTAAATAAAATATCAGAAGTATATGAAACTAGATATTGTGGAAATATAAATATTAGTATATTTATGAATAAATTAAGAATACAGAAATATCATTAATATGCTATAATTTATATGGGGTTGATAATATGATTTATAAATTAAAAATTAATTCTTTAGAAATTAAAGGCGCATTCTTTTATGATAAAGATTTTGGCTTTTACTTTTTTTGTGAAAATGAATTAGAAATTAATTTACCTGAAGTATCATTTGATATTGATGGTGAATATATCACACTAAAGAATAAGAGTGTTAATGAATTTTTAGTATATAAAATTAATAAATATAATAAATGCCATTACGCATTTGCGTTAAAAAATGGAATGGATTTATTAAATGTTGATTATTTAACATTTGATAAGCTAGATATTAATTCTAATTTTGAATTATTCAATGGTGGAGATGTATTATTGTTTTTAGCATCTATTAAGAATCTACCTAATGGTAATTATATTGTTGGTTCTGTTGAGGATTATATATCTACTATATGCGAGATGAATGATAAATATAAGAATTTAGAGCATTTTTATAGAGGTCATTATCATTATAAATATCAGCTTGTACCATCTCTTTTTAGAAAAGCTAAGTTTTTCAATAATGAAAGTGATATTTATATGGATTTTAAAACTCAGTATTATAATGAGCTTTCACATAAAAAATATATTGAAATATTAACTACTATGCAGCATTATAAAATGCCAACAAGATTATTAGATACAACATCTAATCCACTTGTTGCGTTATTCATGGCATGTGATAAACCACAAGGGTTCCATACTAAATATTATGGAATTGGTGAGGTTATATATATGTCAATTGAGAAGAAGAATATTAAATATTCAGATTCTAATGCAGTAACATTATTATCAAGTCTTGCGGTACTTGAAACAAAATATAAGCAAGAATTATATGAAAAGATAATAGAATATAGTAAAACTAAGGATGAATCTATTTATAAGAATTCTATTGCTTATAAGAGATTTGTTGCGGAAGTACAAAATGAGCTTGCTTATTTTGATGAATCATTTTTTGATCCTTTAATTCTTTTAAATCACTTACATGTTAAGGTTGGTATGATTAATGAAAGAATAATAGCTCAAAGTGGAAGCTTTATTCTTTTTGGATTATGTAATTACCAAACTGGAGAATATGAACCTTTATCTACTGTTTCTAATGAAAGAATATTTATTGTAAATAGACCATATATTTTAAAACAATTAGAAATGTTAAATATTTCTACAGGTTCAATGTATCCAGATAAGGATCATATGTCTCAAGAGATTATAAAAAGCTATGATAAATAAGTAATAAACTAGTTTATTAGATATTAATATGTTATAATATTTTTAGTAGGAGGTTTCTTATGTCAGTTGAAGAAATGTTAAAATTCTTAGGAGTTAAAACTCAATCAGAAGAATCTATAGATTTATGTTATATGATGGATAAGGAAGCTTTTAATATGATGTCTAAGGGTAAATATGATTATTCATATGAGCTTGCAAAATATGAAGCTGTATATGAATTATTAAAATGTGAATTAGGATATCATAAATTAGATCAAGCACATTTAATGCAGTATTCTGAGATTGTAGATAAAATATCTTTAGAAGAAGAGGATAAAGATTTTAGAGATATGCATTTTACTGGACTTGAAAGAGTGTTATTAAGATATAATAGATCTGATTTAGTTGGATTTAAGTATAATAAAGATAATGGTATAAACTTTAATGATATGGTTCATGATGCATATTTATATGAAATGGGCGGAGATTATAATGAAGCAATAAGCTTATATCGTCATACAGGATATGATGATAGAGAAGCTATATGTAAAGAAAAATCAAACAAATAGTATTGAAATTTGTACTATAGTATGGTTTAATAATAATAAATTTTTAGGGAGGTATAGAAAAATGAAAAAGGCAAGTAATATTTTATTAATTGTTGGTGCAATTACATCTATTGTTGCAGCAATTTCTGTATTGATTACATCAATTGTATTCTTATCATTAACAACTGATGTTGCAAGAGATGGAATTAGGGAAATGTATGAAAATGGACAAATTACATCAAGTCAACATTTTGCAACATCTGAAGAAGCTGTAAATTTCTTTGTTGGTATGTTCGGAGGAATTGGCATTTTCTTATTATTTTATAGCATTGTAATTATTGCAAATGTTGTTATTTCATTTGTTGCTAAGGCTAAATCTAGCAAGCCTGTATACATTGTTTCAATTGTATTTGGAGTAATTGCTAGTAATGTGTTTAGCTTAGTCGGTAGTATTTTAGGCTTAGTTGCTGCATCAGTTAAGCAAGAAGAATAATTTATAATTTTAAAAGCTGTTTTGAAATTGAAATGTTTCAAACAGTTTTTTTATTATTTAGAAATAATACATATGGACAAATTATTTTAAAGTATTATAATATGACAGGTGATTTTTATGAATAAGAATTTTTTTAAAACATATTCTAAAAATGTATTACCTGCAATAATAACAGCAGTAGTATTAGGAACATTTTCAATTGTTGATGGCCTATTTATTGGAAATAAAATTGGTGATATAGGTCTTGGTGCAATTAATTACGCATATCCTATTACAGCTTTAATTCAATCAATTGGATTTGGAATAGGTATGGGTAGTGCTGTTTTAATTTCTATTGCGAGAGGTAAAAATGATTTTGATAAAATAAAAAAAATACTTTTTAATACATATATTGTATTCCTAGCATCAGCAGTTATACTAATGGCTATTTTTATGCCTTTAGCACATCCTATTTTGAATGTTTTTGGTGCAAAAGAAGAAGAGATGCATAATGTTGCTTATGCGTATTTAAATGCGATTTTATTTGCGGCATTACCACAAATCCTATCTCAAGGATTAGTACCAATCTTAAGAAACTTTGGTAAAAATATATATGTTATGATTATTATGTCTTTATCATTTATTACTAATATATTTTTAGACTGGCTATTTATATATCCATTAGATTTAGGCCTTATGGGAGCCGCTTTAGCAACTAATATTGCACAAACAATTACAACATTAGGATGTATTATAATACTTGTAAGAAAAGAATATAGACCTACATTTATATTTGATAAAAAATTAATTAAATCGTCATTACTTGTAGGCATATCACCATTTGGAATAATGTTTGTACCATCAATTGTATTAATATTAATTAATAAGAGCTGTTCTATATTTAATGGGGATACAGCTGTTGCGGCATATACCGCAATATCTTATGTTACTTTTATGGTTACAAGATTAATTACAGGTGTAGGTGATGGTGCACAGCCATTAATGAGTGAATATTATGGTAGAGGAGATATGAAGAATCTTATTAAAACCTTAAGATATTCATTGGTATTGGCAATATCTATAGGATTAATTATGACTTTATTAATAATTATATTTAATGATCCTATATCTCATATATTTGGTATATCAGATGATGCGATAGTATTATATAAGGAATCTTGTCTATTTTTTGTATTACCTTTTTCAAGTTTAGCTGTAATGAAAATTGCAATGAGCTATTTTTATTCACAAAAGAAGAATATGTATGCATATATAATAGTTTATTTAGAACCAATTATTGTGCTTTTATTTGTATTTATCTTACCTATATTTTTAAAAACAAGTGGTATATGGTTATCACAAACATTAGCACAAACAATACCGTTTATTCCTGCAGTAATATTAATTAATAAATTAAATAGAAATCTTAAACAAGATAAAAATACCATGGATTAATCTTCCATGGTATTTTTATCATCTAATATAATACTTTCTTCTTTGTTAATATCAAAAAGCTTTGATTTTTCTATAGCTTCCTTTTTTTCTTCTTTAGTAAGTGGTACAGGATCATATCCACCCTTAAATAAAGGATTACATCTTAAAATTCTTTTTAATGTTAAGAATGTTGCTTTAAAGAAGTTGAATTTTTCATAACAACATTTTGCGTAATTAGAACAAGAAGGATAATACCTACATTTAGGAGATGTAGATGATGATATATCACTTTGATAATGGTTTAATAGCTTTAAAACCCATTTATTTTTCATAGTAGATATGTTCCCAAACATTTTCTAAGACATCTCTACCCATAACTTTTTCTATAATCGCATATGCAAAATCTAGTGAATAAGCAACACTTTTTGCAGTAATTAGATTTCCATCAACTACAACACCATCATCTAAATATGTTCCGCCGTAATCTTTATTCATTGAAGTAAAGCATGTATATTTTTTACCTCTTAAGAATCCTAAATCTCCAATGATTGTAGGTGCTGCACATATTGCGCAAACAATCTTATTGTTAGTAATAAAATGTGTAATGATATTGTGTACAACCTGAGATTCTCTTAAAAATTTATAATGAGGACCTCCTGGTAGAATAAGGCATCCATATTCACCAAAATTGATTTCATTTAATGAAGACACGTTTGCGTATACTATATTATGGTTTCCTGTAACCATAGATTTATTTGAAGCAATTGTTAAATCCGCTTTTGCACGTCTTAATAATGCGAAAGGAGCTGTTGCTTCCTCCTCTTCAAATCCATCGAATATAAGTGCTAAAATTTTCAATCGAATCACATCCTTAAAATTTAAAATTATACCTATATTATAAAACAAAAATATTAGTTTTAAAATATTAAATTATTTTAAGAAAGATTAATATAAAAATGTTAAATTTATCTATTAAAAACAGCTAAATATTTCTCAAAAACTTGTAATTATGAATAATTTATATTATATTATAATATAGGTTATTTTTTCAGGAGGGCACGAAATGGATATCAATTTAGAAAAAGGAACAATTATTATATTTGGAAAATCTAGTAAATTAAGTACTATTATTAGTAAGTTTTCATCACTATCAGGAGAACAGGCTTATTCATTTTTTACAAATAGAGGAATACAAATCCCAAGATTGTTAAATGTAATGGCTCTACGTTCTGTAATAAACGATAGAATTAAGTGGGTTAATTCAAATACTTTATCTAAGGATTATTTCCAAAGATTAAAATATTATCCTCATTTTACTGAACAGCAATTATTTAATTTATATATGGCTATTTGTAATGATGATGAATCTTTCCAATTATATAGAGAAAATTTATTCCGTTTAGTTCTTTTAAATTTCGTTGCCTTAGATTTAAAGGATGGAGAAATAAATTATATTAAGACTTTAAAAAAGGCAAGAACTGAACCTTTTGAACAATATTTTAATTTTATTTCAGGCGCATGCTTAGAACAAGATGATACATTTGATGGTATTAATACAGATGAATTAAGAGAATATTTACCACTATCTGCATCTAACCAAGAAATTGTTGATCTTGCAGCTAAATATGGTATTGATTTACCTATTCGTTTAACAAAAGAGCAAATGCTTCAATATATTTATGATTATATGCAAAAGAATAATACATATTCTGATGAAATAAAAGAAGAATTAGATAAGATGACTTTACAGCAGCTTACTACTTATTCTAAAAGAACAGGTATTAATATGGAACCTCAAATGACAAAAGAGGAGCTTGTTACATATCTATTCTGGTATTTAGAGCAATGCACTATCGCAAAAACTTCAGTAAGAAGAATTGAAGCTGATGATTTATATAATCCACTACAGTTTGAGGTAGATTTAACTCAAATTAATATTTTTGGTAATGGCAGAGGAAAAAGATTAATTAAGTATGATGGAATGTTTGATGATACACAAAAGTGGAATCAAATCCAAGATGGTACATATAATAAACCAGAACCAAAAAAAGAGGATATTGAAGAAGAAAAAGAAGATACTAAGGATAATTCTATAGAAGAAAAAGTAGAAGTTATAGATGATGCTAAAGAAGAAGTCAAAGAAGATTTAATAGAAGAAGTTAAAGAAGATTTAAAAGAAGAAGTTATTGAAACACCAAAAACAAATGAAGTAGTAGAAAATGTAGAGCCTGTAAATGAAGGGCTTGATGCAACAACTATTCATGGTGAAGAAAATACTTTAGATACTTTAACTGAAGAAGTAAAAAGAGAACAAAAAGAAAAAGAAGAAATTGCGTTAAGAGCTAAAGCTATTAAAGAAGAACAAGAACGTAAGAAAGCACAAGAAATATCAGATAAAAAACTTGAAGATATTATTAAGAATGATTCAAATCAAAAACTAGAAGACGATAATGAAGATGTAATTGATGCTCATGGATTAAAAGTTGATGAGGATTTTGCATCAACACAGGCTATAGATAATGATAAATATGGTTCTGAATCTTTAATAGGAATTGGTAATGGCGGAAGAGCAAAGGTTATTATTGCGATTATAATTATTATTTTATTAATTGGTGCAATAGGCTTCTTAGCTTATTGGTTCTTCTTAAAAGATATGATTTAAAAAGTAGTAAATAGTAGTAGGTGATTTTGATGGCTAAGGCTAAAAGTGGTGCTACATATAGCCCAATGATGCAAGCATATATAGATTTAAAAAAAGATTATAAAGACTTCATTGTCTTCTATAGATTAGGAGATTTTTATGAAATGTTTTTTGAAGATGCAAAAATTGCATCAAAAGAACTAGAGCTTGCACTAACAGGTAAGGATGCTGGAGTTGAAGAAAGAGTTCCTATGTGTGGAATCCCTCATCATGCGGCAGACCAATATATAGAAAAGCTTGTTAAAAAGGGATATAGAATTGCAATAGTAGAACAGCTTGAAGATCCTAAAAAAGCAGTTGGAATTGTTAAAAGAGGAGTTGTAAAAATTGTAACTCCAGGTACTATGAACCAAGGCTTAGACGATAAAGAAAACAACTATATCGGAGCTATTACTATATCAGGTAAGGAATATATTCTTACATATTCAGATATGTCTACTGGTGAAGGATATGTTGCAACATATCAAGCTATAGATGTATTATTAAATGATATTTTATCTTTAAAAATAAAAGAAGTATTATTAAAAAGTGATTTTAATAATAAAAAGATTAGAGAATTTTTAGAAAAAAATGAAATCTTAATATCAATTGAGGATAATGATATTATTCCTGTACAATTAGAAAATATAGTTTCATTAATTGATTTAGATAAAAGAATGGGTGTTGGAATGGTTTTAGAGTATTTTATTAATACTCAAAAAACATCACCTTTATTCTTTAAACCATTTGTTTTATTAAAAGATAATGAATATCTACATTTAGATGCATTTACAAAACGTAATTTAGAATTAAATGAAACATTAAGATTAAATACTAAAAATGGTTCATTATTATCTTTAATTGACAAATGTAATACTGCAATGGGTTCAAGAATGATGAATAAGTGGATGAATAAACCACTTATTTCTAAAGATTTAATAAATAAAAGATTAGATGCAATTGAAGCTTTTAATAATAATTTAATTGTAAAAGAAGAAATAAAAACAGTATTTAAAAATGTATATGACCTAGAACGTATTATAGGAAGAATATCATCCTCTAGTGCAAATGCTAAGGATTTAGTATGGTTAAGAAGAAGCTTAGAAAACATTCCTTTTGTAAAGGAACAATTATCTAAAATATCAAATCCTGTTATTCAAGAATTAAATAATTCAATTGATACTCATAGATCTTTTTATGAATTATTAGATAGAGCATTAGTAAATGATCCACCTATTTTAATTACTGAAGGTGGATTAATTAAGGATGGATTCAATAAGGATTTAGATGATATTAGAAATATATCTCATAATTCTAAAGAATTTATCTTAAATTATGAAAAAGAAGAAAAAGAGGTTACTGGTATATCTACATTAAAAGTTGGATATAATAGAGTAACTGGTTATTATATCGAGGTTACAAAAGGTCAGCTTGATAAGCTTGATCCAAATAGAGGTTATCAAAGAAGACAAACTCTTGCAAACGCAGAGCGTTTTATAACCCCAGTATTAAAAGAATATGAAGATAAAGTATTAAATTCTAAAGAAAGAATTGAATCCTTAGAATATCAAATATTTGTATCATTAAGAGATGAAGCTAAAAAATATATAACTTCATTACAAAATCTTGCAGATATTATATCTATGCTTGATTGTTATATTTCATTATCTGATTTAGCATTAAAAAATAATTATGTAAGACCAACATTTAATGATAAAAATGAAGTTTCTTTAGTTGATGCAAGACATCCAGTATTAGAAACTATTCAAAAAGGACATTATATAGTAAATGATTGTTATATAAATAAATATAATATGATGCTTATAACAGGTCCTAATATGAGTGGTAAGTCAAGCTATATGAAAATGATTGCCTTAATTGTTATTCTTGCACAAATGGGTTCATTTGTACCTGCAAAAACAGCTGATTTAATGATTTTTGATTCAATATTTACACGTATTGGTGCATCAGATGATTTGGTTTCTGGTCAATCTACATTTATGGTTGAAATGGTTGAAGCAAATTATGCAATATCTAATGCAACTTCAAAATCTTTATTGTTATTTGATGAAATAGGTAGAGGTACTGCAACATTTGATGGTATGGCTTTAGCTCAATCAATTTTAGAATATATCCATGAAAAAATTGGATGTGTTTGTCTATTTTCAACACATTACCATGAACTTACACAGTTAGAAGGTAAGCTTAAGAGATTAAAAAATGTACATGTTGAGGCTGAAGAGGATAATGGTAAGGTTAGATTCTTACATAAGGTTATTGATGGCCCAACTGATAAATCATATGGTATTAATGTTGCATCTTTAGCAGGATTACCAAAATCATTAATTAAAAGAAGTAAGGATATTTTAGATGCATTAGAAAAAGATAAGGCATCTCATAATGGTGTTAAGCTTGATTTATTTAATTTTACTGAGTATGAAGAAGATGATTCAGTAAAAGAAGATATAGTTGAAACAAAGCTTAAGGATAGATTATCTGAAATAGATCCAAATAAGCTATCACCTATGGATGCATTAAAGCTTATATTTGAATTAAAGGAGATGTAATTTATGAGTAAAATAAATGTAATGTCTCCACATCTTGCGAATATGATTGCCGCAGGAGAGGTTGTTGAAGGTCCTCAATCTATTATTAAAGAATTAATTGAGAATTCTATTGATGCAAACTCAAAAAATATAACTATTTATTTAAAGAATTCAGGTCTTGATTCTATAAAATTTATAGATGATGGAGATGGAATGGATAAAGAAGATGTAGAAAAATGCTTCTTACCTCATGCAACATCTAAAATTAAAAATGAATATGACTTATTTAGAATAAAAACATTAGGATTTAGAGGTGAAGCAATTGCCTCTATTGCATCTGTATCTAACATGACAATTACATCATCTACTGATGGACTTTCAGGTTATATGGTTAGATATAAGAATGGAGTATTACAAGAATCTCATATATCAAATTCTAATAAGGGTACAACTATATTAGTAGAAGAATTATTTTATAATACTCCTGCAAGATTAAAGCATTTAAAAACTCCTCAAAAAGAGTTATCTTCAATTGTATTTTTTGTAAATAAAATTGCATTATCAAATCCAAATTTAAGAATCAATATGTATAATGATGATAAGCTTATAGTATCTACAATAGGTGATGGTAAGCTTGAATCATTAATATTAAAAATATATGGAATTGAAGCTGCAAAAAATATAATAACTAAGGATTATAATGGACAAGGATATAAATGTAAGCTTTTATTTATAAAGCCTGTTTGTTATAGAAGTACTAAAAATGAAATTACTTTAATTTTTAATGGTAGATATGTTAAGAATTATAATCTAACTAATATGATTACTGAAGCATATAATCATTTCTTACCAATTAATAAATATCCTGTTGGTATTTGTTATTTTGAAATTGATCCATTGTTAATTGATTGTAATATTCATCCATCAAAAGCAATCATTAAGATTTCTAATGAGGATGAAATGGCAAGAAAGCTTAAAGATGAGCTTTATCAATTAGTTTCTAATGAAATATTAATCTACAATAGAAAAATTGAAGAAAAGCCTAAATATGAAAAACAAAACATATTTAAGGATTATAATATAGATTTATATTCTAAAAATGAAGAAAAGATATTAAATGATAATATTATAAGAGAAGAAATAAAGCCTGATAGTATTGTAAATAATAATTATGATAATGAATCTAATCTAGATTCTATATCTTCATTTGATTCATATAAAAATGAAGATATAAAAGAAGAAAACAAAGAAAATTTAAATGAAAATAAAGATAATATAGAACCTGATACTAAGGATATAGAAATTGATAAAAAATTACCTGTTATGCAATATATAGGTACAGTCTTTGGTACTTATTTAATATATCAAGGTAAGGATTCTATTTATTTAGTTGATCAGCATGCGGCTGCAGAAAGAATTAATTATGAATATTTTTATAAATTATTAAGTAATAATTCTAATGTAAAAATAGATTTATTAATACCAAGCTATGTTTCATTTACTAAAAATGAGGCATTATATGTTTTAGATAATTTAGAAGAATTCTCTAAAATTGGATTTATGCTAGATCAAGCATCTGATACAGATTTTATTGTAAGAAGTATACCTTTATGGTTAAAAATTGATGAGCTTGATCAAGTTTTATATGATGTTTTAGAATTATTAATATCTAATCATACTATAGATATTATGAAATATAGAGATTGGATTTGTAAACAAATTTCATGTAAGGCATCTATAAAAGCAAATCATCAATTAAATATTGATGAAATTAATTCATTAATTAAAAGATTAAATGAATGTGATAATCCATATACTTGTCCACATGGTAGACCAACAATCATTAGATTAAAAGAAGATGATTTAGAAAAAATGTTTGAAAGGATTCAATCATAATGAAGAAGGTATTAGTTGTTGTAGGTCCTACTGCGGTAGGTAAAACAAAAATATCAATAGAACTTGCAAAGCATTATGGATTAGAAATAATTAATGCTGATTCTGTTTCAATATATAAGGATTTAAATATTGGTTCTGCAAAACCAACATTAAAAGAAATGGATGGAGTTAAGCATTATTTAATTGATATTAAAGAAGCCGGAAGCCAATATTCAGTTAAGGATTTTCAGGATGACGCAAGAAGAATAATTGATAATGATTCCAATATTAAATTAATATGTGGTGGTACAGGTTTATATACACAAGCTGTATTATTTAATTATGAATTTGAAGCCAAGGAAAGAGATTTTTCTTTAGAAGAAAAATATAATTCATATAATAATATGGAATTATATAATTTATTATTAGAACGTGATCCTAATATTGATAAGGAAAAGATTCATCCAAATAATAGAAAAAGAGTATTAAGAGCATTAGAGGTTTTAGAAGAGACTAATAATTCTATACATTCTTATAATAAGAAGGATGAGGCTTTATATGATTATTTCATTTGTTATCTTTCAATGGAAAGAGATTTACTTTATGAAAGAATAAATAAAAGAGTAGATGAAATGATTAATGAAGGCTTAATTGATGAGGTTAAGAATTTATATGATAAAAATATTTATCCTCACGCAATAGGATATAAGGAATTTATACCATATTTTAAAAATGAAGAATCATTAGATTTAGTTATTGATAATATTAAAAAGAACACAAGACATCTTGCAAAAAGACAAGAAACTTGGTTTAGAAATCAAATGAAGACACATTTTTATAATGTTAATTTAAATGATATTAATGAAACTATACAATCAATAATAAAGGATATAGATGGGTGGATTAAATGAAAATATATTTAATAGGTATGCCTGGATGTGGTAAATCTACACTTGGAAAAAGACTTGCACAAAAAACTGGATATAAATTTATAGATATGGATAATTATATTGAAGAAAAAATGGGCATGTTTATAGATGAGATATTCGAAAAATATGGTGAAGATTTTTTTAGAGCATTAGAGGTAAATACATTAAATGAATTCCATAGCTTAGATAATGTAATTATATCTACTGGTGGTGGAGTTATTAAGAATAAGCATAATAAGGAATTAATGAATGGATTATGTATATTCTTAGAAGTACCTTTAGATGAACTAGATAAAAGATTAAAAAAGAGTAGTATTGTAAGACCTTTATTAAAAGAAAAAACAGTATATGATTTATATAATGAAAGAAAAGAATTATATGAATATTTCTTAGATTTAAAGGTTTCAAATGTTATTATTGATCAAGCTATAGATGAAATAATGGAGGCATTAAAGAAATGAAAATTTTAGTTATTAATGGTCCAAATCTTAATATGCTAGGTAAAAGACCTAAGGAGCATTATGGAGTTTTAACTTTAGATGAAATTAATTCACTGATGTTAAAGAATGCATCAAATGATACTGAATTAAGATTTTATCAATCTAATTATGAAGGTGATATTGTAACAAAAATACAAGAATCATTATCTAGTATTGATGGTATTATTATTAATCCTGCAGCATATACTCATAC
>AUXO018782444.1_pt1 | contig 13309 bp, 24 predicted proteins | sample 768731 | NCBI WGS metagenome assembly AUXO01 (sample SAMN02715735, study PRJNA202380) | gut metagenome | biome: sheep rumen | host: Ovis aries | place: New Zealand: Palmerston North
CTCGCCCCAGTCGACGAACTTCTCACCCGAGTCCTTCGCCTCGTTCCCGGCTTTCTTTGCGTCCTTTCCTGTCTCCTCGATAGCCTCACCCGAGTCCTGTGCCTCGGCTTCCAGCTCGTTAAGAGATGCCGCAGTTGTTGCGACCTCTGCCGCTAACGACGCATACTCTTCACGAGTGATGTTGCCGAGTTCTAATGCGTCTTTTGCTTTTTCTGCTGCCTGTTGTTCGAGTTCTAACTTCTGCCTTGTCTGCTCGATCTTCTGATTGAGAAGCTCCTGCTTCTGCTGAAGAAGCTCCACGTTGTTCGGGTCGAGCTTGAGAGCTTTTTCGACATCTTTCAAGGCAGAGTTGGTCTTCTTGAGATCGGAGTTCACGTCCTGCAATCCTTTAGCCAGACCTTTTGTGTCTCCGTCAATCTTGATCGTTATGCCTTTAATGTAAGACGATGATGCCATTGATCGCCCCTCCTTTTATAGTTTCTTGAAATCGCTCGCAGTTCCTATCTCTGCGTAGTCGTGCGAGTCGTTGTTCTTTTCCGTGATAAGGTCATGAATGAACCCGATGTCCTCGTTGAATGCCTCGGAATAGGACAGACCCATCTCGAGTGCTCTTTGAAATAGCAGAGCGACCGTCATCTTCCGCTCGCTCCGCTTGGTCAGTTTTTTTCGGCTGCCTCCGAGTGTGTCTTCTGTGTAGAACCGAAGAGACCTCCCAGCTCAGTCAGGACTTTCTCGTTGAAGTCAGCGAGATCGAACTGGAACTCCCACTCGAGTTCCTGATCCTCGGTCATTCTGTTCATCATTTCCTTGATAGTTTCGCAATTCGCCTGTGTGTTCATTACATAGGCAAGTTTTATGAAAACATCGAGCATCTGAACCCCTGCCGATATTTCCGGGTTATTCTTAAAGTTGACCATAAGGTTCAGGATGTTCTTCCCGGTCAGCTTTTCGTATAGTCTTGTTGTTCCGAGATTCGCTTCAAAGGGAAGCTCTCTCTCTCCGATCTTGATATTCTTTCTCATGTGTGACCTCCTAAAATAGAAAAATGCCCGACCAGAGCTGCGAATAACTCTGTGTCGGGCATTCCCTTAAATGTTTGATTAAACCTTATGACTCGACGTCGAAGTCGGGGATGTAAGGTGTCTGATGCCAGTTTGTATAAACTGTCGAATCAGATGTCTCGTCAGCATAAGACGAGATGATTGATGTTGTCCTCTCTGTGCCGCCTGCGTCCTCATAAGTGAACTGCTGGCTTGTAGGGAGGATCGTGATCGGGATGGACTCCGTTGACGGTGTGTTAGTGTCCTCTGTCGTGTTTCCGCTGATTTCGGGATCACCGAACGAGCACTTATAGAACACCTTCTTGATCAGACCTGTGTCTGTCTGGAACTCGCAAGTCATACCGAAGTATGTCGTTACCGCAGAGCCAAGCTCGACGACTGCAGCCTTCGCATCCTTCACATAGTTCATGAATGCAGTCCTGACTGATGTCGTCAAGAGAGCCATCTCAAGTGTGCCGGAATAACCAGTCGGATTGACTGCCGGCATAAAGTAGACTCCATCATCAGCATAGAACGGATTTGAGTCTGTGGTCTCCTTCGACAGTGAGAGACTCACTGCACCGGGAAATGCGACTCCAGTGCCATAGGACATCTCAATGCCCTGATCGCCTGTGGTCTCCGTCAGCTTGAAAAGATGGATGTTCTTCAAACCAAACTTTACTTTAGCCATGTTGGATATTTCCTTTCATATTATTTCAAACCTTTTTTAGTTGAACACTGATGTTCTTCTCGAACTCCGGTTCGACTCGCTCCTTCATCTTTTTCTCCGCATTTTCAATGTGGGGATTTGACTTCGTGAATGCGACCTTGCCGTATTTCCCGGTCTTGAGCCGTGTCTTGTGACCCTTCTCGATGAGGTGTGTGAGCTGATACTGCTTGTTATAGACGACAAAGTTCCCTTTCGAGACTTCCTTGTAAGTCCATCCCTTCGCATACTTGCCACCGTTTCTGGTCTTCTGTTTCGGTGATGTCCTTTTCAGGTCATCAGCCGTGTCTTTCGCCAGAACCTTGAGAGTGTCGGTCAGAGCCGTGTCGACGGCACTGCCTGTCTCCTTGAGTATGCTCTGGATTTCCATCGCCATATCATTCATATCAACTGTCATCGTCTTCGTCTCCCAGTGTCACGGAATACTCCGTCAGATTCATCCCGAGATCATTGTCCCAGTCGGTCGTCTTTGAGAACGGAATATCGAGCGACGCAAGAACCGCCTCTATTTGCCCGTGTATGCCCTCTCCGTCCGTCTCCGTATAAACATCTATAAAGTTGTTTACTGTGGCGAAATAGACGCAATTATCGGCAAAAAAGGGGTTAAGTGATTCTGACCTGAACACGATGTACGGTGGAACGACTTCGTCACCCTCCTGAACGATGATATGATCGAAGAATATCTTGCCGTTTCTGTCGAGCTTCGGAAACCTGTTCACGAATGCCGCATATAAACCCTCAAGACTCGTCATCGTAGTCACCTCCGTTCAGTGCCGCCTGATATTCGCAATAAAGCTCGAGTGTGTCGCTGCTCGCCTCATAAGTTCTGTAAACCTTATATCGTCTGCCGTTATATTCAACGACGAGTTCGCCATTGTACTCGGCAGGATTGATACGAAACTCGAACTCGGCATTGATGCCAGCCTCGGCTGCCTCGAAATACTCTGACCGGGAAAGGGAGACCACCTCGCAAAGAACGGTGGTCTCCTTCTCGGAATAGATTACTTGTGCACGACGGTCTCTTCCGATCGGCTTCCGGGAAACGAGCTTGATTTCAGAATAAATCATGACTCGTCCTCCTTCGCCTTTTCAGAGAAGATCCTGTTGTTCAACCGCCAGCGGAGGTCTCTCGGCATCTCCGTCGGCTCTTTTCTGTTTATCCACTGCCAGCGAGCATAGTCGATGATCAGTTCTCCGTCCTCGGTGTCAGCCTCGTTAAGAGTGGAGACACCCTCACGGATGATTGACTTCTTCGCCGCCTCGATAAGGCTCGAGAGCCTTGCGTCGTAGACTGTGGAGTTGATGATCCCGAGGTCGATTTTCATCCTCGAGAGTAAGATTTCCGATGGTGTAGGTGTCGGCATGACCTTCGCCTCCTTTTAAGATTTAAGATTCGTCGTCTTCGAGTGTCAGACCGCTCAAGTCGAACGTCTGAGTCAGACTGTCGCTTGAATTGCTCTGGATGAACTTGAAGACCTGTGTGCTCTTGTTCGTGATCTTTGCCACGATGCAGAGGTCAGGATCGTTGATAAGTTCAACGAGTCCAGAACCCTCTGAAGGGTCAAGACCGGCGAGGAGCGATGTCGCAGATGAGGAGACCTCGGAAACCTTCAGACAGAGGAAATAACCCTCGCCCCAAGTGTCAACAAGAGAACCCTCTGTCAACTTCTTGAGAGTACCGAGAACCTTATTGTCTCTGAAATGGATTCCGTCCTGTATCTCGCTCACCTTCGTGCCCCAGAGATCAAAGCTGGACGTCTGGGCATCGACGTTCAGCTCGCTGAGGGGAAAACCGCACTCGTTGAAGGAGCCTTGCCGAGACCCATTGCGACGAATGAACCAACGATTGCAGGCTTGCCGTCGAGTCTTGCAACACCCTTGAGGATGGTCTTGTCCTCGATGAACTTAACCTGATCAGAAACGGAGATTGTCATTCCCTTCTTCTCGAGGAGTGCATAGAGGTCAAAATAGCCCATTACGATGTTATCATCGGGCATAAAGTTGAGAACGATGATGTCACCGCCGACGACAGGCATCTTGCCATTTACACCGGAAACGATAGCACCGGAAGCATCAACATCAACTGCCTCTGAAACGATCTTTGTGTATGTCTTGTCATTCATGACCCATGTCTTCTCACCACGAGAATACTCGTTGCTTGCAGCACCGGAAGCCAGAATGATTGCCTTGAACAAGTCCTTGCCTGAAGCAGAACCGCTGATCGTGATGAGGTTTGTGTCATCGAGATCAGAGTCTGCGGCGATGGCAGGAACGACACCTGTGGGCATCTTTGTGCCTGAACCGTAGATGATCGCCTTGTCGATTGCCTTGCCCAGTGAAGTGAGGAGTGCAACTGTGAATGTGTCGAGGAGATCGATGTCGGAATCCTCGATGTTTGCGTTACAAAGAGGGACATATCCTGCGACCTTGTAGCAGTCAAGCTCAACGTCACCAAAACTGAAGTCCAGCTCGGGAATAGCATCGCAACACTCGAGCCAGATAGCCTCGGGAGCGACTCCCTGAACGATGACTCTTCCGTCCTTGTTTGTGCCGTTATAGTTGACACGTCCATAGAGCTTTGAATACTCCATTACGTTTTCACGGATGAGACCAAGAATTGTCTCACCGATTGTCAGGTTTGCACCTGAAACAGTTCTCTTTTCCTTGATAAGAGTCCTGAGTTCTGCAAGAGTAGACTGAACATCTTCTCTCTGCACTAATGCCTCACGAGCTTCGAAGCTCATTGCACGAAGTGACTTTGTCTTCAACATAGTGAATCCCTCTCTTTTCTTTGTAGTCTTTTTAGGAGCATCTTCTTTTGCACCCTGCTCCTTCGGAGGTGCTTGAACTACTGTTCTTGACTCACTGTCTTCGAGGTCTTTTTCAAGCTCGGCAACTTCGGTCTCGAGGTTAGCGATAGCATCGCCATTCTCTGCGACTTCCTGCTCGAGTGCCGCCTTGTCGTTCTCTAAAGCCGTGACGGCTTCCTCGACTGCGGCTCTCTCGTCGTCGGTTGATGCCTCCTCGATGGCAGTCTCTAATTCGGACTCACGAGTCTCGAGTTCGGTCTTCCTTGCCTCGAACCCTTCCGTCTTTGCACGGAGGTCAGCAAGAGCCTTGTTCTTCTCGTCAATCTTCTTTCTCAACATCAATGCTCTGATTGCCATTGACTTCTTCCTCCTTTTTAGGATTTATTCGAGCCTTCATCTGTGCCTTCCAAGCCTCTGACCTTCTCTGTTCGATGGTCTTGAGATCATTCTTTCTGGCAGTGATGGAGGTCTCTTCATAAGCCGGGAATGTGCAGCAGGATACTTCAAACACGTCAACCTCGGTGAGTGTCCAGTGGATTGAACCGTCTTCTCTGAAATCGGTTTCTTCGGAGACGATAAAAAAGCCGAACGAGCACTGACTCACATCGCCACGTTCTACTCTGGCATGAAGGTTCATCGCATCCTGATCGTTCGGATTGATCCTGATGCGACCCCACAAACCACGAGAGTCGGTCTTCAGCTCGAGCGTCCCTGCGGATGTTCTGCCGAGAACCAACGTAGTGTCATGATTGATCAGTGCCCTTATATCTCCCGAGATGGTCTTGTCGAATGCTCCCGGAGCGATGCTCTCTGAAGCTCCATCCCATAGCTCATAATTAGAATTAAAAACGGCAAAATAACCCTCGATTATCGGCTCACCGTTTTCATCCCTTGTCTTATAGTCCTGCGGCATCGTTCTGACGAACCGCTGGTCTGCGTAGTTTCTCAAATTAACGTCTGACATTTTTTAGTCCTCCTGAACCAGTTTCTTTTGCAATCCGCTCATGTCGGTCGGGATATAGTTCTCCAGTATTCGGAGTTCATCGAGTCCGTCCTTCGGTGGCAGATTTACTTTGTCTCTGACCTCGTTGCCGGTCACGAATCCTCGGTCAGCCAGCGAGTTGAACACAGTCGCCACTGTTCCCATGTCCCAGTCCATAAGTGACCAGACATTCCCTTTTATGTACCATTTAGGGGAGAGGATCAGCTTCTTCGTGAGTTCCTGCTGGATGCCGTTCACGATGCTCTTGACCGTCGTGTTGATGAAGTTGTTATATTCAGCCTGATTAAAGCCGCCCACTCCGACCATAAATGCCGGAACTCCGACGATAGCTGCCGCAGCTTGTTTGTTCAGCTTCATCGAGTCGGAGATTGCAAGGTCTTGGAGTGAGAGCGGTCTGACTGTCTCGACCTTGAACTGCTCTGCCGGGATGAGCCACGGATCACCAGCCTCGGAACTCTTGACATAAGAGTCGAGGAGCTTTTTCCGTCCTTCCGGGGATGCAAACTCTTCCGTCAGGGCATCGACCTGAACGACCATTGACGGCTTCCATTTGGATTTCATAAAAGCCTTTTCTGTGGCAGTCCCCTGAATGAGATTATCTGCGACTGTCTTTGCGGTCGTCTTTATGCCCTGACCCTTCCACGGCTTGTATTGATCTGCGTGAAGAGTGAAGTGAAGATAATCTCTCGGGTCTTGAGGAATGCCGTCAATTAGTATTTGATAGCCGCCATTAAAATCATCTAAAAATGTGACCCTTGATGCGGCAATCGGGACGAGGTCTCTCAAATAGCCGCCTTCCGTGACCACCTGAACGACTGCGTTTCCGTTTCCGTAGAGGAGCATTGTCATCACGACGAACTTGAAGAACTTTTCTCTCGTGAGATATGAGTTCGGGTCAATGTCAATCTTCCGTGACAGTTCGTTCTCGATCCTTATGTCTCCGTTCTCGGTGTTAGCCATAATATGCCAAGACACCATAGAGACCAGCTCGGCGATCTTCTCGCAAGCCGTCACGATGGTCGGCTCTTTAGAGAGCGGCACGAAGCCGCACTCGATGACCTCGTCTAAAGACTGAACGAGTCCGAACATCTTATTGCTTCTCTGCTCGGCTTTCTTCTTAAATAGTGGCATCGGCATCATCCTCCTTCACCCCACCATGATTTTCCTTTTTGCTGGTGCTCGATGTCGTTAAGGTATCGAACACATGCGAAGACCGAGGCATCGAATAAATCTATCCTCATGGTCTTTCCGACTTTTTCAAACTGGATCATATCGTCTGACTTCTCAATCGCTCTGACGTTCGCCACGCAGTACTCGTAAGCCTCCGAGTGGAGGTAATAGAGCTTGCGATCCTTCGCCGCCTTCTCGATGAATCTGAAGCCTTCCGACTTTAAGTAATAATATTGGGGCTGGTCGATGACATTGAACTTCGCCTTTTTCATCTGGATGACATACTCTCTGGCGAACTTCCTGTCGTGTCCGACTTGTGCTATCTTAAACCCTTTTTGCCGCATCTCTATAAACCACTTGACGACATCGTCGACATTGACGGTCGGAGAGTTGCAGAGGGTCAGCCATCCATCGTCTGACCAACCGAAGAGCGGAATCTGATCCTGTTCCGCTTTTTCTTTTGCCGCCACAATAGGGAAGAACCCATGTGTGATGACAATATATATGTCTTTTTCCTTCCAATAACCAAACAGAGCCGCTGCCGTGAGATCGTGCATCTTCGACAGGTCAGCTCCTCCATACCACTTGATCGGAAGCCTTGCCAGCTCCTCGATCGTCAGGTCACACTTCTCATCGGAGTTCCTGAACTCTTCGATGTTGAAGTAAGCCTTCATTGCTGATGTATAAATGTTGAGCGACCTCGAGAGGAAGTCCTTCCTCTGTTGAGGATCGTTCTGTGCCTGCTGGGCATCCTGTATCATCTCGTTCGGTCTTATCGTGACCCCGTAAGACGGATTTGCCAGCTCGTGCTGCCTCGGGTCGAGATAATCGACCTCACCGTTTTCGTCCTTCTCGGCTTTAGAGACGAAGCAGAACAGAGAGTCATCCTTGACCGTTCCGTCCAGAACCTTTTCCGCATACTGAAGGCGACCATAGCAGAATGAGTTCACGTTATCGCCTGCGGTCGTTATTCCGATCATCAGCTTGTTCGTGTATGCCTTCATCGCTTCCTTGAATCGGTTATATTGAGCAGCCGACTTGTATGCGTGAATCTCGTCGGCAATACAGATGTTACAACCAAACGAGTCCTGTTTATCAGGGTTCGCTGCCATCGCCTCGATGTGGAGCGAGCCTGACGGTCTTCCTTCCGCATCCAAGAACGATTTATCAATCGAGTGTTCCTGATTGTTGTCCCGGACTCGGAACTCTCCGTCTTGCTTTCTATATTTGAGAGTGAAGATGATCTTGTCGAATGCTTCACTGCTCTGCTTGAGCGATGCCGCAGTTATGTATATGGTCGAGCCTGACCGCCTCTCGAGGAAACCCAGAGCGAGGGAAAGAGCTGCCACAAAAAGCGACTTGCCTGACTTCCTCGGCACGAAGATGAATGCCTCCTTGAACCGCCTCTCGTTCGTGCCTTTCAGATAGAAACCTAAAAGGTTGAACACGATGAATATCTGCCACGGCTGGAGTAATAGCGGCTTGCCCTTAAGAGGTGTTCCGTCTATCGCCTCGCCTTTTTCGTGAACGCAGAACCCTTCAATGAATCCGCACACGAAGTCGGCATCTCTTGTCCTGAACTCGAGATCATCTCGCTTCAGGTCGTCAAGGAATCGCTGACATTCTCTCTTGTTATTCCCGGCTTTAATCTTGCCGGTCGTCACATCTTCAGCATAGCGAAGAGCCACACCGAAGTAGTTCTTCGCTTTCATGTGTCCTCCTTTTAAGTAGTCGACTCAAGCCGCTCGAGCAGTTCGTCGAGGGGACTCTTTTTCTGCCCGGTCTTGACCGCCTCTTCATTTATCCGTTTCAAGCCTGCCGGTGTCAGTCCCAGCTCTCGCCAGTATTGCAGTGCATCCCGGTTAAGGTCATTTATAAGACGCAGTGCCGGGTTCTGCTCGAGGTTAGTCGAGCCGCCCTTGTTTGTGTGTTTGACAATAGGTGAGCCGCCTGATCTCGCATAGAAGACCTCTGCCTCGTCTCGCTTTTCAAGTATTCCGGCAAGGGTCAGGATCACCGGTTCGAAATACGGTTGATAAGTCCCGGCTTCCTTCATCGCCTTGACGATCTTGGTCTTCCACTTTTTAATTTCCATTTCTCCACCTGTCGTATTCAGCCAGCTCTCGCTTGAGCCGCTTTATTCCTTTTTGGTAGTCGTTCTTCAGATGTCTCGACTGCGTCCTGTTGACCGCATCTTCCATCCGATTGATCTCTGCGATCAGCTTTTCACGAGGTGTCATTCTTTCACCTCCTCGAAAGGCTGGTTGCTATAAAGGAACTCGTTGACCTTTTGTCCGTTCGTGTTAGCTCCGATTAAAGACTGGATAGACTTGACTTTGATCTTGTAGAACGAGTCGTCGGAGATTTCATAAGATGAAAAATAAATGGGGAAGTTTCTTGCTTTCACCCATTCATAGAACTCCAGACTGTCGAAGTTGACACCATAGTCGTCACATCTTCCTTTTCCTATTTGCTCATAAGGAACATCGCAATAGACGATGTCACCTTCCTGATATTCATAATCTCGATAGTCTATATTAGTGACCTCGAGCCTTTGCAGTGCCTCGAGCTGAGTCAGAGCTTGTAAATGCTCAATCGACTGGAGTCGATTGAGCGTCTTGCACGTTGTTTCTTTTTGCATCTGCAAAAAATGAATATATGCAAGCCTTCTTTCGTTTAGAGTCTCATCTAATAAAATATGGCAAGCCTGACACTTTATCTCCTCGATGTCTTTGCCCCACAAATAGGCGAGACCATTATTTCCGAACGACCATATATATTTGACATAGGCATCTATGTCCTTGAGTTGATTGAAGTCTTCTCTCGTGATGACTCGTCTCTCGTCGTGATAGACTCCGTGAACGGCATCGACGAAGAGACCTGTGATCATCTCGTTAAGGTCGTTATAGAGATAGTATTCCCACTTCCCCGAGAGCATCGCACAATGCGTTATCGCACCGCCGCCGCCGAAGAGGTCAACGAGCCTTCTGCCTTTCGGCAATAACGAAATGATGATGTCGGCGATCCTTGACTTGTTGCCTTGATAAGGAACACCATAATGTTTTTCAAGTTTCTCGATGTCCTCGAAGGGATCTTCCTCTTCTTCCTCGGGCATCTCGTCAGGATCACAGAACTCCGAGACATCGAACCCGAAGTCGCTCATATCGAGCTCGGTGATGTCCTTCAGTTCTTCAGCCAAGAGCGAGACATCCCACTCAGCGATCTCGGCTGACTTGTTGTCAGCCAGACGGAACGCTTTTATCTGTTCTTCCGTCAGGTCGTCTGCCATTACACAAGGGACTTCCTTCAGCTTGAGCTTCTTCGAAGCCTTGTATCTTGTATGACCGCAGACGATCACGTTGTCTTTGTCGATAATGATCGGCACTCGGAAGCCGAACTCTTTGATGGAGTTGGCGACTGCCTCAACCGCTCCGTCGTTCTGTCTCGGGTTGTTCTCATAAGGAACAAGCTCCGTCAGTTTCATCATTTTGATTTCCACAGAAGACCTCCTTTTTCTGTCTCAATCTCTTTTTACTTCTTGTTTTTAACCCCTTAACCTCAAATTAACCGCACTATTGGAAGTGTCCCTGACCGCCGTTATCCACCGGCTTATCTTTTCGAGGAAGACCCGGGGGGGATGCACAATTTTTCTTTCATCTCCTCCGTGATCACGATGCCCTGAACCCTTGCAGTTCTTTTGAGCAGCTCCCAGCCTTTAGAGGTGAGCTTGTGCGAGTCCCTGTCGTGAAGCTCGTTGTGCGTCGCAGTGCTGACCGAGATCAGATTCCACGGCGAGTATGTGTATTCCGGGAAGAACTCTCGAGGGAAGATGTGATGGACTGTGTTCGCCGTGACGTTCTTGCCATAGCGACGCATGACCTGATCGAGATAATTGTCTCGCTTGAGGATCATCGATCTCAGATGTTCCCATCTCTTCGAGTTGAGTTCGCTCATATTTTCTCCCATAAATAAACCCGACGAGTGCCTTCGTCGGGTAGAGACAGAACCATGACCATTTGCCAAGTTCTGACAATAGCATCATATCACTAACTCAACTGCACGGATATGAAATGTTTTTACAAGGATGAGGATGACCACCTCACGGCATCTCCACTGATCTCGATTGTCTCGACGGTCTCATTTCCGACCTTGACCGAAACAGTGACTTTCTGCTTGGCTTGCTCGTACGCATCAGCCTTGCCTCTCTCGTATGCATTCTTCCATAGGTTGTCTGAATACTTCTGCCAATCGTCTGCGGTAGGTGCGTTGTCGATAACCATACCTAACATTTGCATACTTATAGAATAGTCAATCTGATGTTCAATACAGAACTCTTGTGTATATTGAACTTCGTCTATTTTCTTTTTAAGTTCATCTGCGTCAATTAGTCTCACTCCTTTTCCTCCCACTTCTTACAAGTATCACATCTGTGGTTACGATAGCCTTCGGCAAAATCACATTTTCCGTAAGTGTCACTTTCACGTGTCCAATGCTTACAGTTTTTACAGTATTTATGATTAGTTCCAAAGGATTGCAATATTTCTTGTTTTACCTCGTCTAAATACTGTTCTACTCTCTCTTGTCTGCTTCCATCAGTAAACCATTTTGCCTTAAACTTATCTCTTGCCTCATTCCACTCACCTTTACAATAATCACCAGATTCATACCATTCTCTATCGTGAAACAACTCTGCAAGGTCTTTTACAAGGTCGTCAAGTTCTTTGTCATTAAAATCCCCAATGTGCTCTTGTAGTTGACAGTAAAAATAATCTAAACTTCCACCACTCATTCTTCGTCTCCTTTTATATCCTTCAACGGTTCTAAGACCCAAAAGGCTTCCTCTCTTGTGATTACATCTCTATCAACTAATAGTCCAATTATCCTTCCGATAACTTTTGCAATTCCTTCAATTTCACTCATTCTTCATCGCTCCTCTCATCGCAAGGTAAGATTTTAGAAAAGCACTCATCGCATATAGACTTTGTGTTGTTCGGGGTAACGGAGATACAAATGCGTACCATTTCGCTTACATTAGACCTCTCTACGTTCCAATAAAAATTGTCTATAACCTTATCGCATATATCACAATGTAGTTTAATCATTCTTCATCTCCTTTTTGTCTACCTCTTTAATGGCTAACGCACACCAATTTTCGTGCAATCCCCAACCGTGCAATACATATGTAATTACAAAGGTTTTATCATTAAGTGGGTGATTTATCTCATAAATACCATCAACAACATTGAACTGAATAAAATCACCTCTCTGATAACCCCTATCATCAAATCTGATTTCAAATGATTTCTCACCACTTAAAACGACATCAGCATATTCCTTGTGAAGTTTTAATTTATGCGTCATTCTTCATCACCTCTTAATTTCTTATTTTCTTCAACTAACGAGGAAATAATATATTGAGAATTGACAAAAATTCGATGATTTTCTTCTTTTAACCCTTCTATTTCTTGCAAAGCCTTGATAGCAAGGTCAAGAGCCTGTCCTAACTCTTTATCCGTACAATCTGGATTTACAAGTTTCGTCCAATTATGTTCTAATATTTCAAGAGCCTGTTCATTAGTCATTCCGCACCGCCTTTCTTATATGGTTCGGGTAATGGTTGCCAAGCGATAACTCGACTCGCCTTGTTCCACTCCAATACATATTCATTTTCTGGTTTTCGATAAAATTTGCCATATTCTGCTATATCAATAACGGCGTTATGGCTTCCGTCTGTTGTTACTAAATAATATCCACGTTCTTCAGGCAATCTCTCACTAACAGGAATCCATCTTGGCAGCTCTGTATCTTCTACGGAAATATAGTGCTTGTGAACACCAATCATAGAATTGTTGGCACCGATTCTCGCATACATAAGGATTTCTGCTATTTCTTCCTGTGTACAGTCAGGGATAAAAATACCTCTCATTCTTCATCACTCCTTTGTGTAGTAAATAAACTTTTCGAACACTGTAAAACATTCATTACATAAATCAATCTTGTCTATGGTGTTATCCCACTCTTTCGTCTTAACTATGTTTCTTTCGTGAGGGGCTAAAACTTTGTTGCACCTATCGCACTTGTAAATTTTCATTCTTCTCTCCTTTCACATCTGCGTAAAATAAACATTCTGTATCTTTCCATAAGGTCTCCCGAAGCCGTGATATCCTCCAAGCTGAAATGCGAGCACATCAGCTGGCAACGAGAGACCATTGGTCATGATGTCTCGCACCGCTCTCACGCAGCTCTCCGACGGGACTGTCCTCGAGACCCTTGATGCAGGGGAGAAGACACCTCTCTGCCAGATGGTCTGACTTGCGGTCATTCCATACCGGATCATTCTGTTGAATATCACGGAAGTGATCGCCTTCTGGAGTTCGTAAGAACCAGAGCCTGCCTCGAGATAGACGAGAGCCGCTATGTTCCTGATGTCCGTCTCGGTCAGCTTGAGGTTCAGTGAGTTCCTCGGGAGTGCGTCGAACTTCTTCTCCAGTGCGTCCATGTCCTCGAGGATATTCGTGAAGACACTGTTGAGGTTCGTCAGCTCTGCCCGGTGGATGTC
>AUXO013805891.1_pt1 | contig 13307 bp, 21 predicted proteins | sample 768731 | NCBI WGS metagenome assembly AUXO01 (sample SAMN02715735, study PRJNA202380) | gut metagenome | biome: sheep rumen | host: Ovis aries | place: New Zealand: Palmerston North
AAATACAGTGAACACTATATAAGCAACCTCAAATTTTTTATCCGGGCCTCCGGTCCGATCCAGCTGCCTCACATATTGACTAACTCGGTCAACATAATTATAATAAAGATGTAACATATTTAATTCCCGGATGGAGTCAGGCAAGCTTACACCGGCCCGCTCCATCCAAAATCAAAATAGGAGGTAAAGAAATGGCAAGATCTATAACAACAAGATCCACAAACCCAAAGATTATGGATGACAACATCAAGATCTTGGATGATAATCTGAGCAAGGCTTCCGCTCCGGATGCTGAGGACGTTGTTTATGACAACACTGACTCTGGCTTAACGGCAACGGATGTTCAGGAAGCTATTGATGAGGTGGCAAGAATCGGAGACAATGAATTCTTATTAACTCGTCAAGCCTCGTCAGTAGAAAGTACTTATGAGAATTTTACATTAGCTCAAGGTACAAAAATATCAGACTTTAAAAACATCATATTTGTATTTCATCAATATTCTAATGTTTTGGATTCTGTGGTTATACCTGTATCGTATTTTAAGACTTTGAATAATAGCGGGGCAAGAATCCTATGGTCTGAGGGCAACTCAAATGTCCAGATATATTATGTTGATGATACAACAGTAGCAATATATAGTACAAGATTGTCGCCGTATTCGGTTTCAATAATTGGAATAAGATAATAAGGAGGAAAACAAAAATGACACTTACACAAATTGCAACATTATTAAATGAGAAAATCGTTCCCAATGTCTTTGGAGACGGTAAGTCCGGAGCAACTCCCATCACTATTGCTGAGGACTTAAGAAATGTCGTAGACCTCGGAACAGCTCTCGCTGATCTCTCAGCCGGAGACCTTAAGAACTACATGAATGACCTCGTTGTCGGCGTATTTGATACTTTCGTTGATACAAGAGCATACAAGGATGAGACTTATGATCTCTTTATCTCTGATATCGAATATGGCGGAGCTATCCAGCGTATCAAAGCAAAACTTCTTTCAGCATCTGATACAGCTATCCTTAACCTTACTCCCGCCGCTTCCAGCGGACCTGATTACACTGACGGCAAGTACTACGGTACTGAGTGGGATGACAAAGTGTACACAAAGGATGTGGCTTTCAAGATTAAGTACTCCATCAGTACTGAAATGTTTAAGAAGTCCTTTACATCCGCTTCAGGTGTTCAGAAACTTATTGCCATGATTGAGGCTAATGTTGATAACACATTAAGAGTTGAGCTTAACGGCCTTGCTCGTGGTATCTTAAGAAAGCTTATTCTTTCAGCTTATACCGGTAATAGAACTATCGCTCTTATGACTGTATACAACACAAAGAACGGATATACATCATCTGATGCCGGATATGTAACACTTGCAACATGGTCTCAGGATGAAAGATTTAAACTCTTCTGTCAGACACTTATTCTGGAGCTCCGTAAGTACATTACGGATATGAACGATAAGTATAATGACGGATCAGTTCCTTGCTTCTCACCTGAGTCAGACAGCCGTTGCGTTCTTCTTACAGAATTTGCCGCTGAGTTGGATGTTGCTTTATCAAGCGTTTACCATAAAGAGCTTGTTGAGGGCTTAGGCTCTTACAGAACTATCAACTATTGGCAGAACGGTACAAAGGATATTATTCCTTATATCGCTTCCGGCTCTATGCATGACCAGATAGTTGAGGTTACATCCGATACTCAGGGAAGCGAGACAACAACTATCAATCATGTAGTTGGTATTATCTATGACAGATATACAGCTTTCCTTACAAACAAGTTGGATAAGACAACTTCAAAATATGTACCTGAAGAGGACTTCACTACATTCTTCCATCATGTAGCTAAGTCATGTGCTATTGATCCTCGCAATACATCAGTCGCACTCTTACTCGCTTAATATCGTGTTTACAAGGATGAGGGACTTCGCTGATGGAGTCCCTTTTTCCTTATATCGGAGGTGAAAAATGTACGATTACAAAATTCCAAAGACGGAAGATTATTATAAAATAAGAGAATACTACCGGAACAAAGAGCTCCAAAAAGCCTCAATACTCTTTAAATGGAAGAGTGAGGATATAAAAATACCTCGTAACATAGAGGCCATACTTGCTGACTGTGGCTCTATCGGTTACTGTAAAGACAATGATACGTGGTATATGGGTTCATTTACCGGCATGAAAGATAAACTTAATGAGTTTACTGAGTATGTCGGCATTACGCTTGATACAAGCCATGTAACTAAGACAATGGCAAACAATAAAGAGATAGTTGTTTGCGGCAATAACCCTTTTTATTTACCTGACTCGCCAATATTTGACTGGTATGCCGGCTTTAGTGAAGATATTGATATATCCATGTACTTCCAGCTTATCAACTCAAGAAACATTCCGGCTCTTACAGCTGACTCAGATCAGAAAGCAAACCAGATTAAAAAAGCTTTTGAACAGATAAAAGCCGGTGTGCCGGTTGTAATTACTACTGATATTTTCTCCGGTACTGAGACAATAGACCTTACAGACAAGTCCTTAATTGAAAAGATGCAGTATATTACATCATTTAATGCGGATGTAGAAAAGCGTTTCTCCAATCAAAGGGGCATTGATGTAAATACACTTGATAAGCGTGCTCAGGTAACCAGTGATGAACTTAATCAGTTTACTGATGTAACAAGTAACAATTTTCTTGTAATGTTGGAAGCAAGACAAGAATTTTGTGAAAAAATGAAAGATATCTTCGGTATCAATATTGAATGTGTCCGCAATCCCATTTATGCTGATGAGCCCTCATCCGAAGAAACAGACTCCGAAGAGGCTCAGGAAGCAGCTGAAGAGACTCCGGAAGATGGCAACAAGGACAAAGAAGAGGAGGATAAAGATAATGAAAACATGGAAGCTTAAAGATTTATATAAAGGCCTCGGAACATCCAGCTTATTATTTGACTCGTTTTTGACTCCCTTTTATCCTGATATAGACGGCAACGAAAGCAACTTCTTAACCGATTATGCAACAAGTCACACTGTATTTGATAAAGCGTTTACTCATAAGTTCGGAGAAAGAGTCATTGATCTGGAAGCTGATACGCTCTCTGATGCCATTACAGAATTTAGAGGCATCACATCCGGAGTCACAATGCTTAACTTATCGAACTGGGCAAGGCTTTACTATGCTCTTTCGCTTGATTACAACCCTTTATATAATGTAGACGGCCTTACAACCTATACACATGGGGCAACGAGTGAAACTTATACTTTTGGCAAAGACAAGACAACATCCCAGTATGGAGCAACTCAGGACACTGTACAGTATGGAGCAACGGAAGATACAACCGAGTATGGAGCAACTTCCAGAACTGAGGGAGCACATCTTGACACTGATACCGATTATGTAATGAGTTATGACTCGGCAACCGAAAAAGAATCCGGCAAACAGACTCATGATAACGCTGCCAAAACAACGACTGAGACACTCCATACAGATACACAAAGCTCTATTCAGCATAGTGATATCTCGTCAAGCTTACAGCATACAGATAGCACAGAGCGAGATGCAAGATCTGACGGCAAGACAACGACTCAGTATATTGATACGGAACTCCGTCAGGGTAATATTGGCGTTACCAAAAGTACTGAGTTGCTGAAAGATACTTACTCTTTGTATACTGAGACTAAGGGCTTTTGGGACACTATTTTTAAGATTTTGGCTAATGAGGGAGGTTTGTATTATGACAATTCATTTGTATAGTATTTCTGATGATAACTTAAAAGTATCAAAAACCCTCGGAACAGCGACCGCCACATTTGAAAATGTGAACTTATTAAATGAGGATGATATAAATAATCCATATTTTGATATAACATTAAATGCCGATTATTTGAGTGTAAATTATGCTTATGTTCCGGCGTGGCATAGATATTACTTCGTTGATATTACCATCCAAAGCGGTAATATTATGAGATTTTCGCTGCGTGTTGACAGACTTATGAGCTTTATCGCTCCCAATGAGTCAAACCTTACCGGATATGTTGAAAGAAGTACAAATCATTTTAATTTAAACATCCTTGATGATCAGGGAATATTTACAAATGACCGGGATATAAGGACTCAGGCTGTTACTTACGGCGGTGAGGTAAGAGCTATTGATAACTGGAAGCTGGTAGCCTTATTTAATGCCGGTCTTTGTAACTCTGTTTAAGGGAGGTATATTATGAAAATAAACGGAAATAACTTTTTACAAGTTTATGAAGATGGCACTCATGGAGCTGGCGACTGGAAATATTACGGAAACACACTTTTATATTCCTATGATAATACAGCTGCTCCCGGTGCAGGTAGAAGCTATATTGAATTGGTTTTTCTTGACTCTGACGATATGGAGTTATCAGTATATGATGAGCTCTATGATGAGGTTCAGGAAGTCAACCGTTATCCGGCTGAGCATGGTATGCAGCCCGGTGAGTATGTAACATATTATAAAAACTATTTGCAAGACCTTGCCAATAGAGGCGTACTTAGAGATTGGACAACTTACAAATTCTGTTTTGAAGATGCCGCACTCAGCGAATTTAAAAATAATCCGGGTACAGTAATGATTGAATATCCTGAGGGCACTGTCGTTCAGGCTAATATAAGTGAGCCCGCTCCTAACTTTTTTGGCACTCGTGTAAGAATGTATTATAACTGGGTGGGTGCTTATCCTGATTTACAAATACTTCGAAGTATAACCGGCCTTACTGGTCTTGATCCGGCACATATTTTTGTACCTAACAATTATCCTTGCTTTTGGAGATATGACCAGACCGGAGCTATGGCTGATTATTTGCTCGGAGATCAGGAGCCCGGACCGGTACCGCCCGGAGATCCATCCATGTATGATGATGATCCTATAACAGCATCTGAGACCTACAATAATATTATTGCTTCATTCCTTACAAACTTTACAGTGCTTGCTGAAATAGATGCAACAAACTTAAATTTAATTGCTCAGGCATTAAACAACAATATCACACTGGAGGACTCAATTCCTGAGATGCTTGCCAAAATAGCAAGATCCCTTGTCCAGAAAAATATTGCTGACGGTGTTTTATCAATTAAAATTATACCTATTCCGCAAGGCGGCTCGCTTCCTTACAGAACTGGTATAGCTGAACAGCTCTTTGATCCTATCGGACTTGATCCCGTTCAGGGTAAGAAGCTTAATAATACACTTAAAAAGTATCATATCGGCTCTATGGGCGTTCATAAAGTGTATAATGATTATAGAGACTTTTTATGTGAGTATTCCATATATTTACCTTTCTCCGGTATTCACAGACTGGATGCTGATGTTATAGTTGGCAATACGCTTAATATTTATGTTGATATCGACTTTTTGACAGGCTCAATGCTTTATCATTTAATTGTTGATAACGGTATCTATTCAAGAGATATTTATACTTTTACCGGTGACTGTGCTATTGAGCTTCCAATAACCGGAAATGATTACAGTGCAAAGTATGAGTCTATAATGAATGGTATTTTCTCCGGTGTTGGAATGGTAGCCGGGGCAGCTGCCGGCGGTCCTGTAGGAGCTATGGCCGGTGCCGGTGGAGTGTCAGCACTTACAACCGGACTTAAGACTATCGGAAATGCAGCAACCGTTAAAGGTAATTATATGCAAACCGGCAAACTTGTTCCGAACTCTTGTGCTTTATCGGTTTTATATCCTTATTTAATTGTAAGCACACCTCAGGATGTGAGTCCGGACTATACAAGTCTTAAAGGCAGACCGACGCATAAGATGCTTAAACTTAATCTCTTAAACGGGTTTGCTATTGTTTCAAATATAAATCTTGACTCAATACCGTATGCAACGGATGAGGATAAAGAGGACTTAAGGAACTTACTTGCTAACGGTGCTTATTTTTAAGGAGGTATAAAAATGGATGCAAACACAATTATCACAATGATAGGCTCTCTGGGTTTTCCTATTGTGGCATGTATCGGTATCGCTTATTTCTTCGCTAAAGCCAATGATAATTATCGGATGGATATGAAAGAGGCAAGCGTAAGACATAAGGAAGAGATAGACAAAATGAGTGAGGCCATCAATAACAACACAAAGGCTCTGGAGCTCTTAATTCAAAAGATAGGGGAGGTAAATGATGACAAATAATCAATTCATTGATAAAGCCAAAGATATTTATAATCTCAATACGGCTTATGCTTCCGGAACTTTCGGACAAAAGTATACAGATGCTTTTATTAAGCAAAAAAAATCTCAATATCCTAAATGGTACACTGACAAAAGAGTTGCCGATTTAAAGGCAAGAGCAGCAAAGACACTCTATCTCTTTGACTGTGTGGGACTCATTAAAGGTATTATCTGGGGCTTTCCTAAAATGACTTATGAGTCAGGCGGCCTTAAGGATGTATCAGATCAGGGACTCTGGGATAAATACTGCATCAATAAATCAAAAGACTTTAATATGATTAAGCCCGGTGCTATCGTTCATATTAAAGGCCATGTGGGTATTTATATCGGAGATGGTAAAGTTATCGAGTGCACTACAAAATGGGGCTCTAAGGTGATAATTACAGCTCTTGGTAATATCGGAAGCATTAAGGGCTTAAATACACGCTCTTGGGATGAGTACGGATATTTATCCATCCTTGATAATGTTCCGAAGACGGAACAAAGTCATAAGCTTGATTATGTTGTAAGGCGTGGAGACTGTTTATCAGCTATTGCAAGGAGACACGGAATAACACTCAGAGCACTCCTAAAGATTAACCCTCAGATAACAAACCCTAACAGAATTTATGTTGGACAAATTATACATATAAAGGTATAATGATTTTGGAAAATCATACGATTGAACTCCTTTCTGGCCTTACAGGTTATGAGTATCAAAAAAGAGGACTTTGGACCGGTCCTCTTTTTTGTTGCTTAAAACGGGATATCGTCATCCGCTTCAATATTTATATTAAATTCTCTATCAAGATCTCCGTCAGGATCTCTTCATTCACTTGGAAGCAAGTCAGCTATACAAGATGCCAGATTGGAAAACTCGTCTCTAAAGTCCTTATCAATAAAGAAGTAAGACTTGTCCTCTCCCTCTTTCGTCTGATATCCTGGAAGAGATATAAATGTTGAGCTGTCAGTCTCTACAAGGTTACATCCCTGAATGGTAATAAGTCCATTGATACAAAGGCTCATATATGAGCGGCGGTAAGCGTTACCGTTCTTACTGGACTTAATCTCTCCGGGGTAAACTCTTCCGGAAAAGTCAAAAGACTCTGACTTAAACTTAAACTCCACGAACTTCTTTTCTTCTTTCTTTGCTTCTTTCTTTTTTCCTTTAGCAAGTGCCATATTATTTATCCTCCATTTTATCTATTTTATGATACTCAGCCAATGTACCTATAAACCACTCAACACCATCTTTATAAGGTACTTCATACTCTTTAGCCCACTCGTTTAATATCTCATTACATATTACCGATACGGCAAACAACTTACCTGTTGGAGTCTCATCAGTTCCCTTATATTTAATATTGAAGCTGTGGTGATCCTCAGGCGTTGTTACTTTGAACTCAGCTCTGTAAGTTTTCGCTATAATGGCATCAACTATCTCAGGCCTCATGGCATCCATAATCAACTTATCGTTCATTATTGTCCTCCGTTTCTTTTACTACTCTTAATCCCATGTTTTTAATATGTTCTTTTGTAAATAATTTGCTCATATAAATATAAGCATCTGTGGCGGTATTAAAATCATCCGCAACCGTCTCACCCTCATAATCAACTATTTTGTAACTCATCTCAGACCTCCGCTCTTTTCTTTCTCCAGTATTCAAGCTCTGTATTATAGTCTGACTTAAGAGCTTCAAGATATTCCAAAAATGTTGGTGATGGCTCTGTCTTGGAACACTCCATCCATGACTCATAATGCTTTTTGGTCTTTACTATCTGTGATATCTTATTCTGGACTGAATAAATTTTTCTCTGATAGTAAGCCGCCACAACTTCTTTATCATAACTATCCGGCATTTTACCTCCCTCCTATTCTTTTGATATTTGCTCAAGGACTACAAAGACAATCAAAACAGCTATGACTGTGACTATGATTTTAAATGCTGTCATGATGTAAACCCTCGCCGTCTTGATACTCACATTTAAGATACAAACTTATATCATTAAACAAATCTTGTTTTGTTTTATGCGGCTTAGCCTTGTCTATATGCTTAGTAATGATATGATCTAAGTCAATCTCAAAAAAGTCCTCTTTTGGTAATAGTAAAGTGTTTTTGCTTCCATCTATCAGCAAAAAACCTTTTAAATTCGGATTACTCGCTCCCATCCTTTTTTACCTCCGTATCCAATAACAAAATATCTTTTTTGATAGCCATCTTAATAGCATCATGGCAGCTCATTGAGAATGTACCATCATCACTATATATGATACAATAGTCATTACATAAACATTTATAACAGTCGCCTTGTCCGTTTGCTTCTGTAACGGATGCTATCTCATCAAGTAAAGGCTCTCCATGCGTTTTATACAGCTCTTTAATCAAGTTGTATTCTTCTTTCATATTTAATTCCCTCCTTTCAAATAGTACTATAACATTAAATAGTACTATTGTCAAACCTTATTTATATTTTTCTGGAAGTCCTCAACAAGTTCTCCGACCATATTGGAGGAATAGAGCCATCTGTTCTCGTTCTTAAGCTTGAAATATACATCAATAACTTTCTTTATCCTCTTATTATCTTGGAACTGACCATATCCGTATACTTCGCATTTTTTCTCCGGGAATAAAGTAAGTATTATATTATCTTCCAAAAGCGGCGGCCTTGAAAAATGAGCAAGGACCTGATATCCGCTGTCATACTTGAATAATTCAAGCTGTATATATCTGTCTCTGTGTAAAACATACAAGCGGCTGTATATCTTATTATCATAGTCCATACGCTCTTTTGGATGAGGATAAGACTTACCGCTCCACTCAGCCGTACCGATAAATTGAGCTGCTTTCTTTGTAGGAAAGCCAAAGAAACGGACTCTTTTTTGTTTAATCTTTTCTTTTTGCCTCTCGGACACTTCCAATAGTCTACATGTTCCGGTAGTACCCAGTGCTGTCTCCCATCTGATGACTCCTCCATATTTAAGATCAGGAATTTTGTCAGATATACAAAAGTCATCAAACCACTGTGAGTACTCGTTTGTGTTATTTCCTAACATTATACAGAAAACACGATCCTCACGCCCTCTACTTCCGGGGCGGCCTATTGTGGATATACAAGTCATTAAGTCTATCCACAAATTATATGAGGCCCGGTGTGAGTCCATAAACTCATCAAGCACAATATAATCACCTTTAGGGTTATTATAGGAAGATTTAAAGCTCTCAGCCTCTTCCGTTGCGTGAATAACACAAAGCGGCTCTGTATCTCTGTCTATGATTACGCCGTCAACATCTCTTTTTATAAGGAAGAACTTTTTGACAATGGGGCTGTATTCCACATCATTAAACTTATCATTAAAGCATCTTTGTATATATCCATGCTCTCTGACTGTCTTATACAATGTTTCTATCTTGCCTCGTGTGACTTGTGTCTTATCATTTCTTAAATACTCGGTTGTTGTGCCATAAAGCTTATAGAGGACCAGACCGAACAAGAGGCTCTGAGTTGTCTTACCGGCATCCTCTCTGATAGATAAGAGAATTGTAAAGTCATTTGTTAAAACATCCTCAACCGGAATGTGCCAATAGTCGGATGGTATCTTTAAGGCTTTTACTTCTCGAAGAATATCTTTAATATTGTAAAACATTATTTTCCTCCTTTCAGTTCTGTAATACGCTTATCTATAATATGTTCGTTTATGTCTTTTGCAATTACTTCGGGTTGTGGTGTACCTAAGTAGCCTTTGCAAAATTCGTTGATTTTTTCCTTTATCGTTTCAAGTTCTTCAATGACACCTTCTTTTTTACCACGGTTAAATCCGTCCATATAATCGTGACAATCTAAACAACTCATACTCATTTATCCTCCTCATAAAATTTAAGATCATTTTTAATATAAATATGTACATCACTAGTTAAACATATGCCCTTAGCTGTTGCGTTGATTAAATGAGCCCCTAAAAATCCCATATCATCATCAGTCTTTAATTCTAAACAAGCTTTATATGCTCTTTCATCTATTTCGATTATAACTTTCATTTATTTATCCTCCTCATAAAATTTAAGATCATCTTCAATTTGCTTTAATGCGTTTTTATATGTGCTGTCTCTTATTGTACTTCCGGAATACTGTAAATAAACCGTAGTATGCTCAAAATGAAACCATAATTCAACGATGTCTTTTGGAGCATTATAAAGCCCCGCCACATTATATTTTTTCTTTAATCTTTGCATAAAATAATATAGCGTCATCTATTATCTCCCTTCATTATTACAACCGCCGATATAATAAATTCAATAAGAATACCGGCAAACATACCACAAATAAATATAATTACTGTCTCACTCATAATACTCCTTTATATACCTCCCTCGCTCTCTCTTCTTTCTTCTTGCTGATGAGATTTATAAAATACTCATCCATACTCATATGAAACGGTATCGAAATGATCGCACAACAAGATTTTTCACTTATCTCTCTTGTCTCGCCTTTATAATCGGTAAGCTCATCAGTAAAAGGCTCATCCCAGTATATTGTTGTTCTCTTCTTTGAATACTTTGGAGAAAGTGTCAGATCATCTTTAAACTCATCCCATATATTGAGCTTTTTATCTTCGCAATAATCCTCCAGCGTACCTTTTACCATACCGGCAACCGTACACTGAATTTTACCGTCATGCTCCACAAGATACCTCTTAGCTCCCAAGACTTTGTATTTTGTTCCCATGTATTCTTTCTCCCAGCATCCGATATGCAAGAACGGCTCTCGATCATATCCGTAAGTGTTGATAGTTTTGTTTATTTCTATCATTTTCTTGTTAAAGTTCTCATAATAAGCCTCATACTTTTCAGGATGATTTACTTTATTTGAGTCGGTATCATAATAAATTGAGTCTACACCTCCGCCATTTAAAATTGCGTCAATTAACTGAGCTCTGGAATAAGCAGCTATTTCAATAGCCCACTGAGGCAATAATATAAGGTTGCGTGTAAGCTCGTCATAAGTCTTTGTTTCTTTGCTGGGAACAAACATCTGAGTCTCAGGATCATAATCGAGATCCGTCTCTGTCAGTCCTGTCGCACACATTCCAAAACAGCCGTTTAGTTTTCTTTTGGTGAGGTTGTAAAGAACTACATCATCCCTACAATTTTCCTTAAGCCAGAAATAATGACAAACGGTTGAAAGAAGATAATCAGGAAGCGGCCTCATATATGACTGATATATATAATGGACTTCAAACGAGTCGAAAGAGTACATCTTTTCATAATTAAACCAGTCAATTTGTGTAAGCATAACGGTTATCTTTCTTGCCTTACAAAGACGTCCGTTATCGAAAACAGCATCTCTTGAATACTCAACAAGCTTATTTTTGCTCTCTAATGAGTGATAAGTTTTTGATTTAATATTGTAAAAGGTAAAGCATCCGAAGAAGCCATATTTTTCGCCTCTTGCTGCTTCTTTTATCTCTTCAAAGGCGTTTATATTTCTTCTTATGTACTTCCAGCTAAAATTATGATGGAGCATCTGAGACGGATGCATTGACTTACCATCATAAGAAGCAAACTCAAAGTCCATAAGCTCATTACAAGCCAAAATATTGGCGTGAGTCAGGCCACCTCTAAATAAGAAAGTACGCCATAACTGATATAAAGCTCTTGACGGCATAGCGTTTTTTATGGCGTTTCTTATCTTCTTTTGCTCTGACTTTGGCAAGGCCTTAAAAGCCTCTTTTACCTCGGAGCGTGGTATTCCGGTACTGGTCAAAGGGATGGGCTTATCCTGATCTAAGAACTGAGGCTTTAAGAACTTGTGATAAAAGTCTGTAAGGACTAAAACATCATTGATACAATAAGCTATCTCTGATGCGGTAAGCTCAGTCCCTGAGTGCCTCATAAGCTCATAATCAAGATCGCCTTTAAGCTTACCTACATCCAGATTAAAGTTCTTTTGATACTTATCCAGCCCCATACCGGTAAGAGCAAGTGTATCTCTAAATTCAAGATTACCGGTTATACAATAGAGGACCGTTCTTATATCTTTTGCAAATATCATGGTATGCCCCTTTTTGTCTTTCTTCCAGTTAAAGAGGCCTTTAATGAATGAAAATTCAAAGCCTAAATTCTGATCTAAAATAAGAAGCGTGGCTTTTGCCTTTTTGGCTCTCTTATCAAGATATTTACAAAAGTCGGTGAACTCTTCCCATGTACGCCCGGTTATGACAACATCATTAAGTCCGAATTGCCAGTGATACATAGTTGCTCTATTGGCTTTTAATTCTTCGGAATAATATGAAGTTGTCTCAATATCAAAGGCCGCTCCGATATCAATATAGCCGCTCTTACGGTATTTTTTAAATTCAGGGATAAAAGTATCAAGTATATCCTTATTCTCGCTATAAGGATAATAAGAATAAGTTTTTCCATCATGCTTAATATCGTGTCGCATTTAATTACCTCCGTATGTTATTGCTTTGTTTCTTACTTTGTTTAGTTCTCTCTCCATCTCTTTATGTATCTCGATAAGCTCATCATAATCGAGACCGCCTCTAAAGAGTTTTGATGTGATAGGATTGCTCTCTAATGCTTCCAAGCCCATCTCCGCAACATAATCATTATAGTCATATTGGAAGTTATCTCTTGTAGAGACAACATCATCATACTTACTAAGTAAGTCCTCATCTGAAAGATCATCTCCCAGAATATCTTTTGCCTTTTTCTTTGTCTCTGATACGGTGTCAATACCGCCCTCGCTTGTTGCGGTTGCCTCTCCATCAGGTGAAAGACGAACTCCGGCCGCTTTTACAAGGAAGTCATTAGCCTCGGATGGATCAAGCTTACCGGACTCGATATCTTTCATAATGGCTCGGATATCGAACTTATCATAGCCGGACTTTGATGTTGTAAGATACTTGTCATACGATCCATTTTGAAATGGGGCTAACTGATGGCTTACAATAGCTGAGTCCTTTCTCTTAATTGTTTTGGATAATTGAACAAGACGCTGATTAGATCGCTTGAGGGCGTTGGTGATTACCGCCCGGTTGTAATTATTGAACTTCATTTTGATGTACCTCCGATAGTACTATTATATCATTAAAAAAATTCAGTGTCTATATAAAGTATTCACTGTATTT
>AUXO016258473.1_pt1 | contig 13305 bp, 15 predicted proteins | sample 768731 | NCBI WGS metagenome assembly AUXO01 (sample SAMN02715735, study PRJNA202380) | gut metagenome | biome: sheep rumen | host: Ovis aries | place: New Zealand: Palmerston North
ATATTATCTGCATAAAAAATATAAAAAACACACCAGATATAAGTCCATAGAGAAAATGCCAAATATTTAGTGAAGTATGTTTCACCAGCATTTGCTATTTCCGAATGGTGAAGAAACAAACTTAAAAATCCCCATAATGCGATTAAAGCCAAGTATGGTGCTGTTTTTTTGAAAAAACGCTTATCAAGGGAACAAGCTGATACAAACCAAAACAAGAATAATGCAAACATAATAAAAACTCTCTTTAATGTAAATAAAGGAGTAAATATTACGACCGCAGATAAAAGAACAAGTAATATTTGATTAAACCGCTTCATATCGTCATCCTCAGATCTTTCTATATATTTCTAATAAATTACTCGCTATCGTGTCAGCACAATGTCTCTTTCGCAAATTATCTATATATATGGGAGTGTTCAAGTTTTCCTCTCCGAATAGAGAGATAATTTTATATGACAATTCATTAATATTATCATGCTGATACAAGTACTTTCTTTCTCCAACAAACGTATCAGGCACCCCCCCAACATATGATGCTATGCTGGGGGTTCCCATAATCTGTGCTTCACAAAGAGAGTTCGGACTATTTTCACAGGTCGAACTACATATAAAAATATTTGCTCGCAGAAACTCTGCTTTCATTTCGTTTGCATCTAAATTGCCAAGAAATGTTATATATTTCTGCAGTTCCAATTCTTTTATATATTTCTTTATGATGTTGCCATATCCACTTCTTTTCAACCCTTGAAGCCCACGCGCATTGTAATAAGTAAAATCAAAACCCGCCACCCTGACTTCTAAATCAGGGTATTTCCTAAGGACAGACGGTAAAGCTTGTAAAACAAAATGCAGTCCCTTAACTGGATAATACGATTGACTGAGAAAAATACTATGCTTCCTGCATTTTTCATACGCCCATTGCCCTTCATAAAAAGGAGGACGTAATATCTCACCACAATGATAGTAGTGAATATCTGGATTAATCGCAAGTGCAAATGATTTGTCAAAAGTAGTCCGACCTAATGCAACCTCTATATTTTTTAATATTGCTTTTTCTACATTCCCTTTTCTATTAAAGCGTCTCTTTTCGGTGAATATTGTTCCTTTCACCAAATCTCTGACAGTTATATTTCTTACAATTTGCCATATTGACAAACCATCTGTATAGTGCTTAGCTATTTCAGATACTACCCCTTGTAAAGATACCACAACGCCTTTACTACCGCAAGCTTTTATATAATGCAGTCCTAATTTGTGCTCAGTTCCATGAATATGAATAACATCAGGGACATACTGTTTCTTTATTCTACATAACTGTTCCTCGTAGTATCCATCACGTTTCCCTTGAGGCAATAATATATATAATACATTTTGCCCCTGTAGTTCTTTGCAGCAACTGACCGACGAATCTACAGATACAACAATCAGTAATGTATTACTCGCGTTAGTAAGGGTCTCTGCAAGAGCCACTATCCAACCACCGGAAGATTTAAACAGAGTTTGTTCGTTACGAAGTATTGACAATGCCTCTGGAAAAGTAATACTACTAAGCCATAAAATGGTCTTATTCATAATTATCGTCTAATGAATTTTTTTTCAATTCTATTTGTTCTTGTTGTACTAAAACTCGTCGACTATATAAATACACAGCAACGAAAGTAATGAACTGAGTAAACATTATTGTGTAAGAGGTAAATATAGCACCGTATCTAGTTAGTCCAAATGATATAACGACGTGAAGTATTGATGCTCCAAACGTAATAAACATTAGCCCTTTTGTCTTTCCATAAAAAAAAAGGTAATTAACATAAACCATGTAATAACACCCAAACAATGCTGACAAACAAAGTGGGAAAACATATTGTGAGGAACCAGAATATTTGGGGAGGAATAAGGGAATACCAATATAACAGCAAACAGCAACAAGGACGGTTATCACCGCAAATAATATTGTCACTACTTTTTCTTGCTTTCTTAACTTCTTTTTTTGTTGAATATAGCCACCAGCAAGATTTTTGTAAATAAACACAGAGTTGGTTGCATTAAACGCTGTTCCTATAATGGTTATAATATTAGCAAAGTTTAAAGCAAAACTGTATAAACCAACTGCTGAAACAGATAAAAAATAGTTGATGATATATCTGTCTGCACCTTGCTTTAGCCAACCTGAAGCCTGATGAGGAACCAAAGGTAGACCAAAGTTCAAAGATTCCTTGAAAGATTGCTTGCTTGGGATTTTAAAGCTAATATAGCCGCGGGTAATGAGGAAAACTATACTAATGAGAAAATATATAATAGCCACAATTGTCTGAGAGTAAAGGCGGCCTAACCAACCCTGATTATATGATATAACAAGTAACAATGTTAGTGCAAAATTCAATAATGCAAACGACAAACTGTATATACCATAAGAAATTGGTTTTTCTTCCAATCTCCATATGTCTAAGTTAATTGTATTATATACTTGGCAATAGCAAACAAGCAAAGCTATCCATTGAAACTCTACATCTAAACCAATTACCTTTTCAAACCATCCTGAAAATACTGATAATAGTATTAAAAAGAAGAACAAAACCCCCGTTGCTATTAGCAAAACACTCCCAATAATCTGTTTTAACTCATTTCTGCTTTTTTTAAAAAAAGATACAGAAACATATCCCGTTGTACCTAAACAAATAAATATAGTAAAAAGCTGGATAAATGTATTGAAAAGATTAAGTGTTCCGTATTCTCCCGGTTCAATGTAGTTCGCCAATACCAAAAGAAGTATAAAACCAATTCCACTGTTGCAAAAAGCAAAAAAAGTGAAAATGGCGCCATTCTTAATGGTTGGTGACTGGACAATAGTTCTAACCTTCTCTAAGACAGATATCATAAGAATTGTATGTAAACTTTACTATTAAGGATAATCTTATCAATACTCTTTTTTGAAGGCATCTATGAATGAATCCTCTGTCTTATTTACTATCTCAACTCCTCCAATATAATTAGCATAACCCTTAATCTCCCAATATGCCGCAAAAGCCAATGCTTGATTACGCAATTGTTCATGCATTCGCTGAGACCTCTCTCCAACTTTCAAAATCTTTACATTGTTTTTATCTTGATCGTAATAATGCCTGTCATCCACACATAAATTATTCTCTTTATCGACGAAAATCAGTTTTATCCATGAATGCTCCATGCCATACAGATAGATTTTTTTATACCCAGCATTAATTAGACAAAACAAAGCTGCAACGCCTACATTCATCAATACAGGTGATGCAAGCCCTTTTGAAAAGAGTTTATACTCTAATCTTTTAAATAGAAATTCATCAGTAAAAGATGTTTTATTAAATGGCAAAAAAGTAATATTTGTATTTTCGCCAAACATAGCATATGCGTGTTGCTTGAACACATAGGGAACAAACAAAAAAATTGGCCAATCTATTTGTTTTACAGACTCAATCAATTCGTGTACCTTTGCCTTGATTGCTTCTGTTGGTTGAATAAAAAAATCCTGATCACATAAGATATAGTATTTGGGCTTTATTACAAAAAACAGTTTTGACACAGGAGAAAAGTTTACTAAGCAATAATCTATAGTGCGGTCTATCTCAGAATTTGCTATCTTTGACAAAGAATCTCCATTACCCAAAATAGCAATAGGTTTATCCTGTTGCATCCTTTTAATATAAATCCGATGTCGTTCTTCTTTTAAATGGTATAAGAACCAACGTACTAACTCAAGAATAGAGTCTATAAATAATTTAATCTTATGCATTTTATTCAGTTGTTTTTTGTCTGTTACTAATTCACTTAACTACTTCTTACATAATGCTATAAAAGTTCGCAATTCTTTAACTTGTCAACAACATCTATCAGTTCTATTGTAGAAACGCCCGTTATATTAGAAATCTCAATAAGATCATTTCTTCCATCAGCGTATGCTATAAAGTGCGTCATTGTCTTTATCGCTGAATAGGAGCCTTTTTGCGACACTGTTGGATAAAGACCTCTTTTCCCCAACTGTGGCTCACCCTTACAACGCATCACATAGAATTCATTATATTCCAAGGTATTGATTACTTTTACCATTACATCATACGAACTTTGAAGTCCCCCTGGTGTAATCAAATCCATATTATCTGCAGATGTATGATATTCAGGATACTCCTCATACTTACTGCGACAAAAGCCACACACAGGCAACTCTATTCCTGCGGCATTGTATTGTCGCTCATCACTACCTCTCTTAAGGAATGAATACTTAATATACTCCGGATAATGGAATTTTAGAACATTCTGTAAAACACGATCTGCCAGCGTATCTCCATATTTGCTCGACACATACGAATAAGTTCGCTCGTCACCAATACAACTGAGCACAAAACCTGCCTTCACATTACGTTTCAGAACGTCGAGATTCCGACAACAATATGTCAAAGAACCTATCGTCTCCGGTATAAAAACAAAGCGATAAGAATATTTCCTCTTTGGCAACCGCTTAACATATTTTATTAACTCAGTTTGCACAACAGGACCAGAAAGTTCATTATTAGCCATAGAAGGATGGCAAAGATATGTCGAGAGAAGTATTTCATCCTCTGTCTCACCAGGAATCAGCAATTCGCCATACGTCAAAGAGCCGGCTTCCAATTTACTATTTATTACAACATGGTACTTCTCATCAACGAGACTCTGTTTTTGTTTTTCGCTCATACAGAACCCCCAACGTTCCTTATAGTATGATGTCACATAAGGTATCCAGTCGGGTTGGTTAGGCTGCGTGTACACATGTTCCAACAGTTCTTCCCTACTGATAATTTTGTCTATGGGCAAGGAATATCCCAATATGTGGAGGTTGGTATCCTTAAAGTCTATAATTGTCTTACCATCAAGAGTATAAATACCACCACCTTCTATATTCCATTCCTTTGGTATATTCCAATCAAAAACCTGTGTACCAGAGGGCACTTCTACCACTTTTATTTCAGGCAGCTGTTCTCTGATAATCTGCAGTGAGGCTCTAAAACCATTGCCAGTAATGCTGCGACAGATAGGATACATCCTCTCCGCTAGCTTATACATTTCTTTCCCCTTATCCATTATCTCCTTCATTTTGCCCAGAATAACTATATATTTTTCTACACCTGTTTGTTACTATTTCATCCAAAATAGGCTTGTATGAAGAGGCCACATCTATTATCCTGAATGAAACATCATTGATCATAAATTGCTCTTCAACACCTAATTCCAACAGTTGACTTTCTATTCCATTAAAGTTCTGCCTAACATCTAAATCCAAATTCCTTACAAACATTGAATATGTTTTTTGCGAACGATCTCCATTTTCATCAACATATTCAGCTGTAAAAAATTTATTGTATCTAAATGGAACCTTCCCGACTTTCTCAAGATGATGTATAAATGTATATCCCTGATCTAAAGTAATGTCAAGTAATAACCACTTAGCGGATACTCTGAATAAATAATCAAATGGAGAACCTGCACCCCATCCATCAATATTTTCCATCTCACACAACTCCTTCTTTCCGCTCCCCCACACCATAAATGAGTAAAGCGGGTGTTTTGTCCGCCTAAAACTGGGATCCTTCATGGCCACATTCCCCAAAGATCCCACCTCACCTTTTGTCTTTCGAGAATCAAACTCAATTCCCTTACAAAACTTCCATGAGAATACTGGTACTAGAAGAGTTCCTTCGTCTCCAACCATATCCTGAAACACCTTAATGATGGTTGTAGCTTCCGGCATTGTACCCGTCCGTTGATATTCATTCAGGAGTAGCCGTTTTATATCAGAGGATACTACTAACGTGTCTCCTTTTTCAACCGGGAGATGCCTTAACGTCTCTTCTATACTTAATACTGTGTTCGCACTAATATTCATTAATCGTTAGTTTTGTCCATTATTGAATTTATCATTTCGCCAACATTCTTCCAGCCCATAATTTCAGAAGCCAAAAATTTGATACCAAAGGTCTTCTCGATAGCCACTACTAATTGAATTTGAGCTAACGAATCCCACTCCTCAATATCGTTAGCCGTCGTCTCGTCTTTCAAGATAGGAGTTTCATCGAGGTCTAATACATCCTCGAAAATTTCGTTCAATTTCTCAAAAATTTCAGTTCTTTCCATTGTTATTTTCTCTTCTAATTAAACTTACATGATATGTTGTGCTGCATTAATCGGTATTTCAACACCGTTCAATTGCTGACTACTATTGACTATATGAACTATTATCTGTGCCACTTCTTCTGGCATCAATAATTGCTTTAAAGGGTGCGCTGCTGTCATCTGTTCTAACTGGAAATCTTCTACTTTTCCAAAGTTCGTATGCATAAATCTAGGTAGCAAGCAGTTGCTAGTTACATTGAAACGTCCAAGTTCTTTAGAGATTGTCTTTGATAGCTGGCGAAGATATGCTTTGGTACATGCATACACAGAAAAACCCGTTGGTGGAGTATCGATCACGTATGATGTTATTATATTTACAACTTTACCAAATCTACGTTTCTTCATCCCTTCAAGACATGCTTGAGTTATTTTAATGGTGGGAACAATATTATCTTGAAACGCCAGCAAATAATCGTCAGCCGGAGTTTTGAGAAAATGGTTTCCCATCGCCTTGCCTGCATAGGCACTATTAACAAGTACGTCAATATCTAGAGATTTAACATTCTCACAAAATGATTCCACACTTTTGCTGTCACAAAAATTAAGCGGTAATGCCACAAGATCAGTATTGGCTCTTATCAATGCTTTTGCCTCTTTTGTACACTGCTATGTGGGAAGGAAACTAAAATAGACCTTATGATCTTCTTTAGCCAATAATTCTACAGTAGCCTTTCCAAGCCCGGAATCACCTCCTGTTATCAAAATATTCATAATCAAACTATTTTTCTGTCAATAATCCTATTTGTACATGTCACTTGACAACCAATTCCGGTTTAGAACCGTCTTTTATGCGTCTGAACTTTAGTTTATACTCTATAATATTTACAGCTTCAGACACAGTTTCTGCCCCCCCTCCAGCTCTATTACATCATTTAGAAAAACCGGTTTGTTAAAACAGATATCCTGGCTCTGAATCATCACATCTCTTATCGGGAGAAGCATCCCGACAAAATGGCTGATGAAAGCATTAAGTATATTTCCATACATAACACATTCAGCGAATCCTTCCTTTTCTGCGAAGGCTGCATCTGTATGTAAAGGATTAAAATCTCCACTACAACGTTGGAAACCGAAGTACACGTCTGGTGTCACTCTATACATATGCTTTATTTGTACAGATTGCCCAGCTATCTCTTTTATCTCCATAACCACATTTATTTTGTTTCAATATAACATTCCCTTGGCTGATATGCATCAACATCAAGTGCATACTTTGATGTTTCTGCTCCTTCAACTTTCTCAAATCCTAAGCCTGGATAGTGTTGTTCCACCATCTTATTCTTAAGTGTTGGCAAATACTCTCCTATTATCTTCTTATACCCTGCATTCTTAGCATTTTCCACCATAGTATTCAAGGTAAAATTCTCCATACCACGCTTCAACACACGACAACTCATAAACCAAGTATCTACAAACAAAGTCTCTTTGTCTAATGGCTTCATAATCACAACAGCGATCAAGCCGTTGTCACCAAACTTATCTTCCAAAGTGAAGCTCAAATCAATTACTTCCGGGTCATTAGCCAATGCCTCTATATCTGCATCAGTATAACGGACTGTACGCAGATTAAACTGATTGCTGCGCTGGCTTAATTGTGCCACACGAGGTATGTTGAACTTGGTGAATCCACTTACCGTACTCACCATATTGAGTGACTTTAGGAAATCTGCCTCATTGGTAAAGGTCTTGCTCAGCGATACGCGCTGAGCCTCCACCTGATACTGCTTGGTTCGGTCTTTATCCAAGTTGCTGTAAGAAGCTGTCTCAAAAAGATTCAACGAGTATAGATACTCCAAATACTCAGCAGGGTCTTCGGGTAATTCTGGCACGGTAATACCAGGAATATTCTCGCGCACCATATTTCGCTCAAATGGATTGTCATCAAGGAATACCATTGAGTCAAATCCAATATTCAGAATCTGCTGGATAGTACGGATATTATCCACCTTAGTTTCCCAATTAGCTTGAAAAACAGCAATGTCCTCCAATTTGAGCACCATGTCAGGATGTTTCTCAAACGGTTCCTTGGCAGTATCTTCGTTGTTCTTGGAGGCCACACAAATAATGATGCCACGCTGTTTGAGTTTCTTCACCCACATCTGAAACTCGGTGAAGGCCTTGCCTATTCCAAGTCCGTGGCCAAGTTGTATTCCTTCTAACCCATCATCACCTATCACACCGCCCCATACAGTATTGTCAAGATCAAGAATCAAGCACTTTTTGAACTGACCTTTGATAGCACAAACAATATCCATCACACGACTGGCCACGTAAGGTAGAGCATCAATACTCAACACCATTTCTGTACTGATATAGACGTTGGCAGCATACATCTGGTCTCGCCCTAGTTTGTTTTGAAGTCCTGCAATATCGCAGATAAACAGGTTGGCGTATTGTTCAGACAATTTCATCAGCTCGTAATTCAGTTTGCGAACCTGATACGTGAAACTTGAGTCCACCTTGTTTGCGTAGCTTCCAAACACAGTATCCTCTATCTCAGGGTAGTTGAAATAGATAATCTTCTTTCCCTCCAATGCCGGATTTGTGCAGATACTCGTAACAAACTGGAGGCGTTCATCTGCAAGCATTGCTTGTTGCTCTTGTGGCAAATAACTATGATACTCTCCTAATTTGTGAGTACTCTGGAACACCACGATGAAGTCTGCATCAAACTCATACAACTCGCTGGTAGGATCCATAAACTGGCGCTCCACTTGGTTGTACTCCGCTTCAAAGAGGTCTATATTATAACCTCGCACCATCCCCATTCCTCGTATTGCAGTTGCTAAAAATTGAGTTGCAGTATCCCCTAATACTGAAACACTGATAGTTTGGAGCGAGCGTGTATCTCTTTTCAATATTTTTCTTAGTTCCTTTAAACTATACATTTTTTGAATCTTGTTTTTTCATTATATAAACAGTCGGGATAATTGAGAAAGTAAGAGCTATCACGATTCCTACTAAATCACTTATTAAAACTGGAAATACAATTCCCAACAGATGCTTGATTGCTCCATGTACAATTGCAAAATAGAACATTTGAACCATGAATATCTCATATGAACTCTTCCCTAACATCTCTACATAACTTCTTATTTTTAGCAGGTACTTACTACTGTAAAACATCTTACAGACAATCAAAAATAAGGGTATATACAAATAGCAAAACCAATGACATGTCTTCCACCCTGTAGGATATATAATAGACGGGGCCAAAGATTCCTTGACAAAAAACATAACCAATGTCGCCGCAATACTTATCATTGAGATATAAATACACCAGTTAGATAATTGGATATCCCTTTTTGCTATCGTATATCCTATGTATATCAAAAAGAAATATCTTATAAATAACAACCTGTATAACCATTCAGGTATACCTGCATAAATACAGCATACTTCTAACAGTTGTGATATCAGTATAGAAACTATCAAGAGCCTCCGATTACTTAACTTTCCCAAAGAGAGATTGTATAGAAAAATTATTGGGATAAACTGTAAATAAATAAACGGGTAATAGGCTCCAGGGCCATATCCTCCTGACTTAAACACCGTTTCCCAATCTACAATTCCTATATCACCCTTGATTAAACACATTGCCAACAAGGATATCATTATGAGAGCCTGAGTAATGACAAATGGTTTGATTATTCTCTTCCAGATTTTTGAGAAACTCGGTAAGTTTAGCTTTCCCCTCTTCTCTGCATGGAAAACCTGAATGATTAAGAATATTGGGACAGCCAATCCTCCCCATATCGGGAATAGAGTGATTTCTTGCAAATACACAGGCATTGAATGACCCAATACAACAAAGAAAATACCCCCCCCCTTCAAGAAATCAATAAAACGATCATAACTATTACGCTCAAAACTGAGCACTTCATTGATTATCTGCATAATTATTTATTGGTATTTCATAGTTGCAACTCTGAATTATTTTCTCTACAAATTCTCGGAAAACCCCTTGACCTCCTGCTTTCTTTAACTCAATATTTGATAAAGTCCTTATATAATCACATGCACTAATAGGAACACCAGCCCATCTAACGACTCTCAAAAGTTCTATATCGCCTATATCATCTCCTATATACGCAACTTCATCAAATGTGATATTCAATTCTTTGCATATCGTCTTTGCAACTGCAACTTTATTGGATACTCCTTGAAACAAATAATCTATTTTAAGTTTTTCAGCTCTGCGTGATACAATTCTTGTTTCTTCTCCAGTAATAATACCAACTGGTATGTCTAAACGATGGGCGAATAGCACACCAGCACTATCAGATGTATTAAACCTTTTCCACTCATTACCTGTTTGGTCATAATACATACCTCCATCAGTCCATACACCATCAATATCTGTTAATATCAATTTTGGTAGTTTCATTTCGTTTTTATTATATTTTTTGCAGGTGTTCCCACTAATATCGAATTGGCAGGGAAGTCATGCATTACAACTGAATTCGCCCCTATGATACAATTATCTCCGATAGTGACATTCCCAAGAACCATTGAACCAGCATACATTACAACATTATTCCCCAGGATAGGACGGCCACCGTCTTTGTCTCCTAATGTACAGTTTTGATGTATTAGACAATTATCGCCCATTACACACCGAGCTCCGATAACACTACCTACTCCGTGATTAATACGTAATCCACGCCCAATTTTTGAACTATAGAAGATTTCCATCTGTCCGGTCTCTCTTCCAATTAAAGCATATATTTCTGCGTCCTGCCTCAGTCTATTATTTTCGGGTAAGAGAAAACATTCATGTGCTAAACGATACATTAAGATAACCAAAAGCTGAGGAGTAAAGAGAATTTTCTTTTCATTTAAACATATATCTTCAGGATACCATCTCCTGTAATCATACGCGAATTCATTAAAGGCTCTTTCATATAACTCTATGTCAAAGGTCGGATAATAATCTGCCCCCCCCCAGACATCCATTTTTCTTTTTATAAAATCGTATATTATTGAGAAATTGTTCATTTCTTACTCTATATCTTTTTGGTAAATCACTTCATTCTTGGGGATATCCAATTTTAGTTTTTTCCCGACTACGCTTTCTAACTGATCCCATTTAAAACCATCACCAGGGGAGAGCATGTGTAGATCTTCCTCCTTAATGACGTCACCCGCTTTCATATCGTGAAGAGTTGCAATTGAACGCTCCAATTTAACTTTTGAAGCAGTGACACTTTTATCTATGTATAGATCTTTAGTACCAAGCCACTTCTCGCATACTCTAATATCACGAACCATTCTTCTAACGCCATCAGGACCTAAAGAACCAGCTTGATCGGTTCCTTTCATGTGACGGTCTATAGTTATGTGTTTTTCAACCACTTCTGCTCCCATTCCAACTGCAACTACTGGAGCAGAAATACCGATGGTATGATCAGAAAAACCTATACGATATTGAGAATAGTTCTCTTTTAGGTAAAGAATTGTATTAAGATTGAGGTTGTCCGGCTCCGTTGGATACTGGCTTACACAGTGAAGAATAGTAATATCGCTATGATAATGTGTAATCACATCAAGAGCCTCGTCTAACTCCTTCTTACCAGCCATGCCTGTGGAAAGAATGATTGGGATCTTCGTCTCTGCCATAGCTGCTAGGAGAGGTAAGTTAGTCAAATCGCGGCTGGCGACCTTAAGATAATCTGGAGTGAAGAGTTTCAGTAAAGAAAGGCAACCTTTAGCACATAATGTCTCTACGAAGTCCAGTCCTTTGACTTTGGCATATTTATAAACTTCCAAGTGTTCATCATCCGATAATTCTAAAAAAGCTCGGTGCTCACCATAAGTACGCCCAAAGGAATTAGGTGTATCATAGATTCTACTCATTTGAGAGGCTGACAACTCTTCATTAAGATCCCGTTTTGTTAACTTGACTGCATTTATTGGCTTGAGATACAAGCCAAAGACATCTTCATCAATAGGTCGGCTAACCAAATCAACAATCAGTTTGGCAATATCTACCGAACCATTATGGTTTTGTCCAATTTCACCTATAATGTAGGTTTCTCCTTTTGTAATCATAACAGTAACTTATTTTTGATTATTTTTTATCAATTTTATCATGGATTCTTTTATTTTTTTATGGGAATCGACATATGCAACTACATCTACTAACCCAAAGCCAGGATTCGCTTCATACAGCGATGCATAAGCTTCTTGTGCATTCACAAAATCCTCTGGATTATCAACCGTCAAACGGATATCATTTCTACCCTGTAGGAATTCAGGCGCTATTATCCACTCACATTTGTAGTCATCAGGATGAGTATATATATGATAAGTCACATGCTCATGTGCAGACTTCTCATTAGCGGTAGTTGCTACTTTATTCAATGCGTTGAGCGTGACATACTCCCCCCAAAAACCGAAGTGGGTTAGTATAGAAGGAGAGTTATTGATGCGGTATCCAATATAATCAGCGTCACTTGTTTTAGCTTTATCAATAAGGTCTTTGACTCCACGCCAATCCAAAAATGGATTATCAGAGCAAATACGTACTACACCATCAATATCGTTGGCCTCCGCCGCCTTAATAAAACGGTCTAAAACATCGTTCTCGTCACCACGAAAAACGGTTATACCTCTTTCTTCAAGGAAAGAAACCAGCTCATCATTGTTAGGGTTGACAGAAGTAGCAACAACAAGTTTTGTATCTTCCACTTTCTGCAAGTTAGAGATCACTATTTCCAAAAGCGTTTGTCCCCTGTAGAACTCACGCAATATCTTACGAGGCAGTCGTGTCGACCCCATCCTCGCCTGAATAATAATACCGTAGTTCATATTATATTTTATTTGTCAATTCCTTTAAAACGAAGCAGAATTATCAAGATATTGAGCATCTCCTGATAAGAGGCCCTTATAAGAACCTACACCCTTTATGATTGTGGCTTCATGGTGTGTGAATATCTTTCCATCCCATCGCCACCTCCAACCTGTGTGTAAGGGCTAGTGGGCGTTTATTGTCTTAGCCAATTCATCAGATCATCATACTTCCTGATAAAATCATCTAATTGACGTTTATCTGATTCAGCTACTTTATTCTTTTTATCTATTGTCTCCTTGTCCTGAGACTCCATCGTTTCTTCTAACTCCTGC
>AUXO016128813.1_pt1 | contig 13304 bp, 12 predicted proteins | sample 768731 | NCBI WGS metagenome assembly AUXO01 (sample SAMN02715735, study PRJNA202380) | gut metagenome | biome: sheep rumen | host: Ovis aries | place: New Zealand: Palmerston North
ATAGGCATTACCAATCTGGGAAAATACACCTTTCCCAAAATAGATGCATTTGCGGTAAACGTCGACGCAGTCGCGCTTAAACATCCTGAAAAATATTGCCATACTACTGTTCCAGCTAAATAAAAGAGAAAAGAGGGTACTCCCGAAGGTGCTAAGCCAGCTATATTTCCAAATACGACAGTAAAAATAACAGTCGTTAAAAAAGGTTGAATAATTGCCCAGGCTGGTCCTAATATCGTTTGCTTGTAATAAGCTGTAAAGTTTCTTTTTACAAAAAGTAGAATTAAATCCCTGTATCGAAACAATTCTTTTAAATTGATATCAAACCATCCACTTTTAGGATAAATAACTGTTGTAAACTTTTCTTCCATCGTTGAACTCCTATAATATATCTTCTATATTTTTAATGATCTTTTCATTAAATTTATTGAAGTTATATTTATTTAAATTCAGCTGATAAGTTTCTGATAATAACTTATCTTGCAAATGCATGCTTATAGCCTCCCGAATAGATTCAGCATTCGTTTCACAGAGTGTTCCTGTTACCCCTTGAACTATTTGCTCCTGGCCAGCAGCATATGTAGCAACTATGGGGCAGGCCAATACTCTTGCTTCAAGAACAGAAAGTGAATACCCTTCTGTTCTGCTTGGCTGAACATAAAGATCTGCTGCTTTCATATATGGAAAAGGATTCTTTTTCGCTCCCAGTAAGTGAAAATGATTTTCCATATTAAAATAACTAATTAATTTTTTGAGTTCTTCTCTTTCAGGACCCACTCCAAAAACATACCATTGTATATTAAAGTGATCGAATTTTACTATTTCAGAACATGCTTGAATTGCGATATCAAATCCTTTTTGCTTAGCCAATCTTCCACAGGAAACGATATGGTATCCCTCTTCCTTAAATAGTACTTTTTCTTTGTCTAAATCCGCTTTTTTTCTTACTGATTCCGCATCGATATAATTAGGAATGGTTATCATTTTTTGAGAAAAACGTTTTCTTTTTTTCTTTAGTTTTTCACATTGTGACTTTGATACAACAATTATTTTCTCACTTTTCCTGTATCCATATATATCATGATACGCGCTGCCAATATCTGCATTATGATAAAACATCAAGAATCGTTTTGCCCGCAAAGCTCTCACAGATAGTTCTGCTACACGGTCACTATAAATAACAACAGTATCATAATTTTTATTTTTCATTTCATTTCGAATGTACTTAGCATATTGTCTATTTTCAAACGCTTTAAAAAAAACACATAACAATTTCCAAATGGCTTTTCTAAAATGAGAGGACGTATTCGGCTTCTCCATCAAACCATAAAGCCTCTTATATTTATATTCCTTCTCAAATGAAACAGTGTGTGTTCTGTCAGATATTAGGATTTGACATCTGTTTGTTATCTGTGGAACCATGTCTTGATAATCTTCTACTATCAAGCAAGTAACATCATATTTTTCATAATCCAAATGATTTATTAAATTAACTAAAGCAGATTCTATTCCACCAATCCATAATGCTTGTGTAACAAATATTATTTTTTTTTTCATATTATTTTTCAAATCTACTTTTTTTTGGAAAGACATAACCAAACGCCTTATCTATCTGTTCTGCCAAAATTTTAAAATCAATTTGTTCCTCTGGATCATTGATACAAATCATATCATGTCCTTGTGTTTTTATAGTATTTATCATGTATTCTACATTTTTTTCATTCACAGAAGCTACATAGTTATCAATAACGGCCGGTGAAAAATTTCCGCTTGCAATCTGCCACCATAACATAACCCACTGATTCAGATTATCACTTGTACGAAAGCGGTCCTTACATGTTGAATGCAGAATATCATATTCTAAGTTCCACACTTCTTGAAAGGTCTCTTTAAGGTACGCTGCCGGTGCATGCAAATTTTTAAATCCAGTGAAATATGATGGAAAAAGTATTTCCAACATTAAAGTTCTAAAATTGTCCTTCCACCTATATCTTTTATCTATATATTTCGTTTTATACTTTTTTACAGCTTCTTTTTTAGGGAAATGAGCATTAACAATTCCTAAATCATTTACCGCCGCATGTTGCCAAGTGCCAATACGCCCTGATAACTCTAATGGTATTTCCCCCCCATAAGTGCAAGGAAGCCCCTCTCTGAAAAAATCTTTTTTCTCTAAGGCTCGTAAAACAAACGTATCGTCATTAAAATACACAAAATGCTCCGCTAAACCAGGAATTCTGTGTATATTCAGCTCGATAGCATGTGAACTGAATGTGGGGAGATATTCTTCTGGTATAAACTCGTCATGACATACTATATGAATTTTTTCGTTGTGCAAATCCAGAAACTTTGGAATATGTCCCCATGTTACGAAATGAATTTTTCTTACCCAAGGAGTATATTTGTCAATAGCTCTAAACCAATACGGGAGCAGTCCCCAATCCCGGTATCGATTTTCCGCATTGTTCTCCGTTTGTTTTATTCCTTGATACTTGTCTTTTTCGGCTTTCCAAATCGGATCATTTCCATCTACCCATAGTATTACAAAATCAATGTCCATTTTTCCCTTGTCTTTTCAAAATTTTATAACGAATTGCCACTTGATGTCTTACCCATGAATAAATATTACGTAGAATGATTCTAGCTACTTGTTTATGTTCAAGCATATCCAGATAATGTCGTTCTCCTTCAGTTAAATCATTTACCAATTCCAATGGCCATTTTTCAAACCAAATCCTTGCTTCCAGACATATATCCTTGATCTGTCCTGGAGTTGAAAATTCATTTTTCTCTCTGGCTAATACTGAATATAATTTTAAAAGAATAAGTTTTTGTCTGGCTGCCCTATCATACACCTCTTTATTCTTCAGTAAATTATTAAATGATTTTTCGATGAATGATATATATTGATTCAAACTTTGAATTTTTTTTAATCGCTCCCTATTATGTACTTCTCCTTCATTAATTTTATAATGATATATAATTCTACTGTCATTAAGAATGCTTCCGCACTTTTCCATATAACGCAATACAAAATCTAAATCTTCATAAATAAACATTTCTGGATTAAAACGAATTTTGTATTTGTCCAAAATATTCTTTTTGAAAACTTTTGCCCAAACTGAATTTAAAACATTACAAGCATATAATTCTGGCAGTTTATCTACCCATACTCTCATGGGAATTATTCCCTCTTTCTGGAATACCAATTCTTCTCCATAGGAAAATATATTATTTAGGTAGTGGTCAAAGGATACTCCAAATATAACCATATCAGTTTTTTTTATTGCTTCTCCCCTTGACAATAATTGCTTTAATCGAGCAACATCTACATCGTCATCTACATCCAGAAATATAATGTAATCACCCTCCGCACACTCTATGCCTGCATTTCTTGCTGCCGAAACTCCTTTATTCACCTGATGAATAACTCTCACATTAGGATTCTTCACTGCAATTCTATCACATATCTCTGGTGATCTATCTACAGACCCATCATCTATTAATATAATTTCATATTTTTGTAATTCTACCTCATAAATATTCTCTACACATTTTTCTATATAATTTTCAGCATTATATATTGGTATTATAAAACTATATTTCATCTTGATTAACTTCCCACATAAATTTGTAATTTTTAATAAGATTGTCTTGAGGAGCTATTGAATCGATTGATGAAAAACTAGAGTATTGATAAAACAAAAGTAGAAGACACACGAAAAACATCGTGAATACTTCCTGACTTTTTTTATCAAACAAAAATTGGGGATAATAGGGTTTTTTATACACTTGCGTAAGTATACAAGGAGCATAAATAATAATAAATTGGAAATAATAATCGGCCAATCTTGTAAAAACGAAACTATAAACTGAAAAAATCTGGAGCAAGGACGCTAAAGCAATCAAAATAAACGTCTTTCTAAATAGATCATCAGACAGTCCGCACAAAAGAATCCCTGCTAACAGCAAGGCGGCAATCATTGCAACTTTTCCTCCTACAGAAAAAAAACCAACTTTTTTATATACTTCATCTTCATAGTATAATGCAGACATAAAATTAACGATCCTATTACGGAACAAGAAAATAACAATTACAGACACTATATAAATCCTAACAATGATATACATGTTCTTTATCCGAGTAATCTCATAAGCTGGCAAAAATACAAAAGCCGGAAAATGAATCAATCCTGCAATTATTGCCATGACATAAAATAGTCTGCGATTATTTTCATAAATTCCTATTACAGCACACATTAAAATGGCCATGGCCAATGTTTGTTTTAATGAATAAAATGAAAACATATAAAATCCAAAACAGTTCCAGCATAAATAGCTTATAAATGGTTGTTTTGAAAAATAATATATTAATATAGAAAGCAAGACTGTTGAAACCACTGCAATAATGAATAAAAGCGTTTGAAAATTTCCATCGCTTAAAAGTCCGACTATTTTATTTAGTACAAGAAAAAGCGTATTTTTCCCCCCGTTTATTATACTTTTACTCCCCCATGGTTCCTTAATTATTTCTTGATATGCAGCTGCGTATTTACGTAGATCCCCATGCATATACTGATTACGAAATCCACATATAAATATATGCACTATAGAAACTGACGCCACAAACCATTTTCTATTATGTTTAAGTAATAATGCTAAAAAAGCAGTAATTGAAAGAACTATCCAATATATATTCATGACTTACCACACAACTCATCAAAGAAATTTTCAATTATAGAAATTGATTTTTTTGTATTAAACATTTCGGCTCTCTTAATTGCTTTCCTCGACATATTCGTCCTATAATTTTCTTCCACAATCATTTTTTTCATGCCTTCGTACAGCCCTTTATCTGAATTATCTACAATAAGACCATATTCTGAATCACCAAGAATTTCTCTCATTCCAGAGCAATCTGTCGCAATAACCGGTATTCCTAAAACTAAACTTTCAATAATAGCAGTACTAAACCCTTCTGTAATCGAGGAACATACATAAATGTCACTTTTTTTCATATAGGGATATGGATTTTCTTTAAACCCAAGCAAACAAGTATCTTTCTCAATATTATACTTCTTCAATAATTGTTCTAATTTGATTCTTTCTTCTCCATCTCCAACTATAATCAATTTATAGAGAAATCCTTCATTCAAAAGTATTTTATGTATTTTTAACAATCTGTCAAAATTTTTGGCTTTTGTTAATCGTCCAACACTGATTATGTTAAGGTTTTCTCCAAATAGTTTTTCTTCAACACCACGCTTTGACTTGTTTATTATTTCCTTCTCATCGATGACATTGTAGATAATTCGTGTATCTATATTAGTGCCATAATATTTATTAAAAATCTGCTCACATAACATTGAAACACATATGACCTTATCGTATTTTCTATAATACTTCTTAGTTCTTTTAGAAAACCTTTTTATATCTGGCATGGTTTTTTCTAGATTACAATGTACCCATGCAAGTTTGACTGCCTTTCTATTCGTGGAAGCGGCCATAACCTTAGTTGGCCCACATTCCAAAAATGCAACTTCTATATCATAATCCCCATTAAGATGCAATCTGTAAAAAATCCCCAACTCCGCTTCCAACCTATATTTATAGCTGCTCAGCATGTTCTTTTTCTCAAAAACGTACTTATAGCCTATCCCATCCTTAAGAAACTTTTTATGGTCACATTTGTATGTAGTATGAACTGTAATCTCGAATTTATCGAGATTTATATTATTTACAAGATTGCATAATACTTTCTCAGCCCCGCCAGCACTTAATTCATCAATATGAAATAAAACTTTTATCATTTCTCATTTATAATGCTTTATCTTAAGCATTATCACCTATTTTAACCCAAACACCTTCCCATTACCTTTCATATACCTTCCTTATGTTTTCAACCATTTGATGAGCATCAAATCCCGTTGTTTTCATTTTCTCCGAATATAGTAATGGTGTTTTCCTTTTTGCTTTAATTATCGTTCGAACCCATTTCTCCCGTTTATCATGCAGTGAAAGCGGATGAATCAAATCCGTAAGAAACACATCCGGAGGCACTGTATCTGATATTACACACGGTAATCCATTTGCCTGTACTTCAATGATAGATAATGGCATCCCTTCATATAACGACGGGAATACATATACATCCATAGCAGATAAATATTCCTCAACATTCATGACTACACCGGGAAATATTACTTTATCCTGAATCCCCATCTTCCTGCATTTTTCTTTTGAGTCTTCTAACATGTCTCCTTCCCCTAACAACAGCATTTTTGCCTCAGGGCAATTCTTCAATAGTTCCGGGAAAATATCTATTAAAAACATCTGATTTTTGACAGTTGTAAATCTGGCAGAGTTTCCGATTACAAATTTCCTTGATAGTTCATATTTTTTACGTATTGCTTTACGCTTATCTTCATTATATTTAAACCGATCCGTATCAATACCATTTAATACTAAAGTGCCTTTAGACTGAAAAAAACTCTTTCCGAAAAAGAATTCTCCTGCCATCTGACTGCAGCCGATATAATCAGTCGCATATATTCGTATCAAACACCTCATAATATGTTCATACATCCAAACAATGATCCTTCGAAATAAAGGTGGATTTCCTTCAAGTGTTTTATAATTATGAGAATGAACAACTCTTTTTTTAATCTTCATCCTCTTTGCGACCCAAAGTGCCCAAAACGAACTAAACATTGTATGACAATGAACCACGTCATAGTCCTTTTCTGACATGATTCTTTTCAGATTTTTTATATAATTAATATAACCATCGGATGGTTTTGAAATATGATATACTTTACACCCGTGTTCAGTTAATTCCGGCTCGTATGCTTCAGTTTTTTGGTCAAAAACAACATAATCCACATGATATTGATCCTTATCCAGATTCAATCCTATATATCTAACTACATTTTCTATTCCCCCCACCCTTAGGGAGCCACATATTTGAAGAATATTTTTCATCTTTTTATTCCATCATGCATACTTCTTATATTTCGTACTGACCAGTGGAGTATGCTTCCATTAGATTAAGGACTTCGACTTTGACGTTTTCCAGACAATATGGCTGTACAATTTTTTTGTTTCTAGCGCCAAACTCTTTTTTCAAGTTAGAATTTTCTCTCAAAACTCGAATACTTTTCGCAAATCCATCTACATCATCAGGTTCACAGAGATATCCTGTTTTTCCGTTTCTCTGAATATCTACAAGCCCTCTAATATTGGACGTTACCAATGGCAATCCACAATACATAGCCTCTAAAGATGCTACCGGCAGCCCTTCTCTGTATGATGACATAACAAAAACATCAGATTGACTGCATATATTAACTACATCTTTGCGATATCCCAAAAAATGTACTTGTCTCGCAATTCCTAAATCTCCTGCAAGTTTTTCGAGTTTTTCTGATTGCGAACCTTTTCCGCACAAAACATAGTGGATATCAGGATCCCTTAGTTTTGCAATGGCGTACATAATAGTTTTCTGATTTTTATTTCTATTTAACTCTCCAACAGAAAGTACCAGAAAAGCATTCTCATCTAATCCTAATTCTTTTCGTATAATATTGTGATTATCTGATGTTTTTAATCTATCTGTATTTATTCCTATACCATGTATATATTTTACATTTGGCAGTTTCATTTTTTTTGCGCGAGAATAGTCTTCACGATTTACAGTCACAACACTATCGCAGAAATATCCTGCAACCTTTTCGATAGGAAAGAATGCCAGCCAATATTTGATGGGTGCGCCACAATAGAAATGGAAACCATGAACCATATAGATCACTTTCATTCCACTTCTTCTCGCTCTAATTGCAGCCAAACGCGTCATAACACCCATAACAGGTTCATTTGTCCAGATGATATCGTAATCTCCAGATTCGATAACTCTCCTTAAATCTCCATACCCCTTTAAGTTTTTTACCGAAGCAGGACTCCTTACTAAGCGTACTAAGTGAAGCTTTGACACATAACCACTTAATGATTTGCGGACCTCCTCCATTCGTCCGCCAACTTCCGAACATGCTATTTCTACTTTATAACCATGTTCCGCTAAGTTTTTTACATGGGGTACTAAAAACTGAATCATCATCAAGTCTGTTGATGTTATAAGGATTCTTTTTTTCATGTGTTATCCTCATATGTATTTATCACCTGATCAATTCTTTCTACAATCTGTGATGCAGTCATTCCATATTGTGATCTGAGATACTTCTGATCTCCTACTTTAACAGAGTATTCATCATTCAATCCCACGCGAATCAGACAGGCCTTTTTCTTCTTCATTTCCGCCATAGTCTCAGCTACAGCTCCTCCAAGTCCTCCTATAATTGAATGTTCTTCACAGGTCACGATCAAATCGAAGTCTGTCGAAATCTTTTGAATCAACTTCACGTCTAAAGGTTTAATTGTCGGAAAGGTATATAATGCAGGATTCAAGCCTTTAGACTCTAATATTTCAGAGGCTTCTAAAACTTCTTCAAAGATGGCACCTGTTGAAAAAAAGGCTATTCTCTCTCCTTTTTTCACTTCAAGTGCTTTACCTATCTGAAAATTTTCTATTTTATCGTGGATACGTTTTTCCCCTCCTCTTCCAAGGCGAAGATACGCTGTCCCATGATAATCTACTAAAGCTCTTGTACATGCTTCTGCCTCTACGCTATCAGAAGGCGCCATTACCACAACATTTGGAAGAGCTCTTAAAATAGCTATATCTTCCGTTGCCTGATGACTCATTCCCAATGATCCATAAACAAATCCGCCGCCAATACATACTATTTTAACGTTTGCCTCATGATATGCGCAATCATTTCGAATCTGTTCCAGACATCGTAATGTGGGAAAATTTCCTATCGAATATGTAAATACAGTTTTTCCTTCCATCGCCATTCCGGCAGCTACAGTAGTCATGTTTTGTTCCGCGATACCTGCATTTGTGAATTGATCCGGAATCTGTTCCCAGAAAGGTTTAAGAACACCAAAGCCAAGATCTCCTGTTATAAGTTCAATATTTTTGTTTTTCTTAGCCAATTCTATCAGCGTTCTGACAAATGTATCCCGCATATTTAATACTCTGCTCCCCTAAATCTTGTGTTCTCTTTCATTGCTTCCGGATTGCGCCGTTACCCTACGCATTTTTTCAGGATATGATGTGTTCCATGTATAAGTAAATGTATGATCATTCCCTATATCATCATCTTCTTCAGGTACTTGTGGATCCTCAATTCCATTAGGCGTATAAATATCATCAATGCCCTCCGGCATAATTGAATGGAGCTCATTTACAGCCCCATCATATTCCCATCCGGTATGAGGAAAACGATAATGCCAGAGAATATCATTCTCCATAAAAGAAACCCCATAACCTTTAATTGTATTTGCAATAATAACAGTCGGTTTATGTTCCTTTCTTAAAGCGTTCTTTGCAGCCTGTTTAAAAGCTTCACGCAATTCTGCATGATTATTCCCGTCAATTTCTATAACATACCAGCCAAAAGCTTCCCATTTCGCCCTGAAATCTTCCATTTCCAAGGTGTTTTCCTGAAAATCAAGACTTTGCATATGATTGTGGTCAATAATGGCAACAAGGTTATTCAGCCGGAAATGATTAGCAAAAAGCGCAGCCTCCCAAACAGATCCTTCGTCACATTCTCCGTCGCCCAAAACTGAAAATACTTTATGCTTTTTATCGTCTTTTTTAGCAGCATATGCCATTCCCACAGCAGCTGAAAGTCCATGTCCAAGAGATCCCGTAGAAAAATCCACTCCCGGCAAATGATGAGATACATGGCCAGATAATCGACTTCCGTTTTTATAATGCGTTTTTAATTCTTCGATTTCAAAAAAACCCCGCTCCGCAAGCGCCGCGTATACCGCTGCTCCTGTATGACCTTTGCTTAACACAAATCTATCTCTATCCTCCCATGATGGATTCCCGGGATCTATGTTCAGCACTTCAGTAAAAAGGACTCCAATAATATCGGCGACAGACATTATTGCTCCTATATGCGATCCGCCTGACAGATGAGTCATCTCAACACTATGTCTTCTTATTTTCCACGCCAACTGTTCACTTGTCATTGTTTTCGCTCCTACTTAACGCCCAAAATCAAATCAAAGAAACCATTTTGTAAAAAGGCAAATCTTTTATATATAAAAATGATGACTAACGGACCTGCAAAGCCCACAGCAAACATGCTAATACTATAAAACAGCCAATTATCAGATATTGCACCTAACAATGCCATAGCCATTGCCTGAAACGGCCATGAAAATATATAGATTGTATAATTATGCCGGCTAATCCATCTAAACAATGAATTGTCAGAAATTATTATCGATAATTCACATATGGCAAAAATCATAAAAGAACCGGTCAATAAATGACCTATTTGTAACGAGCCAATATATCGATTTATATAACACGCTATCCCAACAAAAAAAGTAAAAGCAATTACACTTTTCTTAGTCTCATAATCATCAGAAAACAACCCCCTATATGCACAGAACATGCCTATCGAAAAAAATATCAACTCCTTTTTGACATCACTAAATCCGAACCATGGTGTTTCATATGGAACAAAATAAAGTATCAAAGCCATTGTAAATATTGCAATTATATAATCTTTAGCATTAATATTTCTTCCAATGCTTTTTCCAATGCCAACCAAAGCATAGATTATAAGCAACACAGGAATGAACCAAAAATGTCCCCATACTGTATCTCTTGGTCTAAGTAACACAGCAAGAATATACTGTACAGAAATACCTGCAAATCCATTATTCTCATAATAATACTTAGGCACCATCGCAATAACCGTCAGGAAAATATATGGAATTAATAATTTCATGGCTTTATTCTTAATCCACAAGTAATATCCATTCTTGATTAATGATTGAGAATTTTCAAATAAAAAACCTGCTATAAAAAAAAACAAAGGCATGTGGAACGTATAAATAAATTCAATTATCCTTTCCCATATAGTCCCTGCAAATAAACTCCAGTCACTGCTATGAGAGTGTCCCAGAATCACTAATAATGTACCGATCGCATATAAATTGTCTATCTGATAATAATGTTTTTCATTCATTCTGAGACCTTATTTAAAACAAACAGTTCCTCGTCGGTTAATTTCCAATCTGCCCCCTCAACATTTCCGAGTATTTGGTCAGGCCGTTTAGCTCCGCAAAGAACAATAGACCCCGATAAATAATCCAAAATGAAACGAATCGCAACAGCTGAAATCGGCTTTTTATGTGCATCTGCAATTGGCTTCATCGCATCGACTATCTCCAGATTCTTTAACAATTTTTCCCCATGGAAATTTACATATATTTCTCTGGAACGGCGATCATCACTCCCAAACTGAACATTATCCTTATTGTATTTTCCTGTTAGGATACCCTGTCCTAAACTTCCCCAGGTCATGGGGGTCATTTGCATCTTATCGGCAATATTTATTAAATCCTTCTCATTTTTTCTGCAGGCCAGGCTATACTCGTTTTGAAAACTGACAAATTTTCCTTTATAAGAAATTAACTCCATTTCATCTTTTTCGCTGATGTTAGACAAACCATAAAAGCGTATTTTGCCTGCTTTTTTTGCCTTTTCCAATGATTCAACAACGTCATCGAGCGGTGTAATTCCGTCTCTATAATGAACCTGATATAGATCAATGTAATCTGTGTTTAATCTTTTCAGACTGGCATCAAGGGCTTTCGCAATGTATGCCGTACTATTATCATAGAAAGTTTTTCCCGAACATACACGAACGCCAAACTTAGACGCTATAATAACCTCTTTACGATGAGTTCCCAACGCCTTCGACAAGGTTCTTTCAGATTGTCCAAGTCCATACGTGTCAGCTGTATCAAAAAAAGTTATTCCTTTGTCCAACGCCGTGTGTACTGCGTTAATCAGCTCTGTTTCCTGCACATTGCCCCAGCCATATCCCCCCATCGGACATCCGCCCATACAAATGCGGGATACGATCAGGTCTGAGTTTTTTATATTGATGTATTCCATAAATAACTCTCTTTATCTTTTGATTTTAAAAACAACTCGTGCTGCTTTTTCAATCACTTTAAGCATCGTCATAAAGAAAATGTATGCATCGGTTTTAAGCGAAACTGTATTCGCATATTTGATACGTAGTTTATTCTTTTTGCCCAAAACATTTTTCTCATACATCTCATCTGCATTTTCATCCCCAACAATTTCATCCAGATTAATGAACTCTATGGAACTGAAATCTGTTATTCCCGGTCTTACCTGTAGTATAATTTTTTCTTCCCCTTCATATTTTTCTGTATATCTTGTCAACTCAGGTCTTGGTCCAATAATACTCATTTTACCAGTGACCACCTGAAGAAATTGTGGGATTTCATCCAATTTGGTTTTTCGCAGAAACGCACCAACTTTTGTTATTCTGGGGTCATTCAGCGCAGTGGTTCCTCCTCCTATCTTATCTGCATTTTTTACCATAGTACGAAATTTCAGTATTTTGAAATCTTTTTCTTTAAAGCCTCCTCTGTTGGCCCGATAGAATACAGGCAAACCATCGTCCAAAATAATCAGCAGCGTGACTACTATAAAAACCGGACTGCTTATTAATACAAAAAAGGATCCTACACCAATATCCAAAACTCTTTTATAAATCAGATTATAGCGATTCATGTATGCAGGTTTTTTTTCTTTTCTATAGCCTTCCTGTTTTTCATGCGTATTATGCTTTGTATTCGCATGCCCAAAACAAAAAACAGCCGAAACAAATAAACTAAAAATCCCCAGCAAAGAGAGGCCAAATTTAATCTTTCTTTTCCCCATATATAGAAAACCACTCTCGATTTAGAAATCACAAAATACCCCAATAGAGTCATTATTATAACACTTTACGAACGCATTGTCATTATTCCACGGGCTTAAAGTTGGTGCCAGAAAGCCACTTTTTTTGGCACCTCTTTTATTCTTTCTTTTTCAAATATACAGAACGGACCGAAAATCTTTTTAAGGATTTCCGGCCCGCTCTTCATCAATTTCCCTATTCTCGGCCTATAGTCTAAAGTTCTTATTATGAACCTATTTCCATTTTTTTATTTATATGATGTATTTAAGCCTCAGACAGCTTCTTCTTAGATACAACTGCTGTTCCCGTAGCCAGGAGCGTTGCCGCCAGACCATAGATGAGAGCGTCGGACTCGCCTGTCTTAGGGCTCTTTGTAGAAGTCTTTGTAGTTGGTTTCGATGTAGGGCTGACTGCCGCAAATACTGTAGTAGTCATTCC
>AUXO016588198.1_pt1 | contig 13303 bp, 10 predicted proteins | sample 768731 | NCBI WGS metagenome assembly AUXO01 (sample SAMN02715735, study PRJNA202380) | gut metagenome | biome: sheep rumen | host: Ovis aries | place: New Zealand: Palmerston North
CGTAAGTTAGAGGAAAGTCCATGCTCGCACGGTCTGTGATGACCGTAGTGTTTGTGCCGGATGAATCAATAAATCCGGGCATCTTCGGATGACGGCTGCAAAAGTCCTAAGGAGAAATCTACGGAACGGAGCTATAAAAGTGCCACAGAGACGAGCTGTATGGAAACATGCAGGTGGAACGGGTAAACCCCGCAAGCGAGAAACCCAAATTTGGTAGGGGAACCGGCCGGAATGAAACGAAAGGAAGGCCGGATAGCGAAAGCTATAGATAAATGACTGTCTTATACAGAACATGGCTTATGATTTTTTATGAGTAGAAGACGGAGGTTTCCGTCTTTTTTATTTTACCGCAAAAAAAAGTAAGCACAAAGCTTACTTAATGCCGACAAAATCTTTTCTGATAGCGGATATGCGGGAAATTAAAAGCGGCGTGATGATAAGCGCTACAATTAAAGTCGCCAGATTATACCAGAGATTATATCCGAGTGAATATGTCCATGCAGCAGCAGAGCCGCGGGCTGCTCCTTCAGGCGGCCAATAATAAACGCCGGCTAATACATGAGAAGCAAATTTTAGAATCATCATGGCAATCACGCCGGTGTAGATGTTGGAAAGCTTACCGATGCGGGGCATAAGAGCTGCAAATCCACAGATGATCGCCGGAATGATATAGTCCAGTGCATACTGCATCGGAGAGACAAACCAGTTGTTCAAACCAAACAGCCATCCGATGGCCCACCATAATAATCCGGCAAAAGCACCCTGGTTCCATCCTAAATGATAGGAAGCAACAAAAATCGGAATCACCGCTAAGTTAATGGAACCACCCTGCGGCATTTGAAGAAAAGGAATCATGGCACTGACATAATCAAGCACCAGAGCAAGAGCAGCATAAAATGCTACATAAACGAAATTTTTAACCTGAATATCTCTCATAAAAAAACACCTCCGTTTGAGGCGTAAGGCATATATGTAAAAACATATAAGACTCCCTACGCTAGCATTACCTAGTTCAGGTCATAAGGGATTGCATATGCATCTCAGCCTCAAAGGCACCCCTGTCTTGACGTTTTACATTATATTCTATTTTTATTTGTTTTTAAAGACTATGTAGTAAATTTCCGGATCCGCATTTAATCTGGCATCCACTTTAGTACATCCAACCCCGCTGCTTATAATATAAAGAAAGGGAAGAGATGCCTTTTGTGAGCGATTCAGCTTGGAAGCTCCTTTTATGGTACGATACGGTCCGATAATCGGATAGGTAATCTGTGTGCCATGTGAATGGCCTGCCAGTCCTAAAGAAATAGAGGAAAGCGAATCATCCAAAAGGTTATCCGGCTTATGAGTTACTACGATGTTGTATTCCGAAGATATCACATTCTGCAGTGCTTTTTCATAATTTGGATTACTTGAAAAACCGATCAAGCGAATTCCTTTCCGGGTATAGAGACCGATATGCACACTTGAATTTGTTAATAATTCAAATTGAGAAGCCTTATAAATCGATTTTACCGTTTCCTTAGTTTCTTCATCTTTTAGATCTTTTTCCCCGTATACGGCATATTTTCCAAACGGCGCATTCAATTTGGAGAGCCACTTTATCATTTTCTTATTGGTCTTTTTATTAATCTTTGCGGTTGTATCATACAGATCCCCGCCAAAGATGATTACCTGTGGACTGAGTTCGTTGATTTTATCGACCAGCTGTTCCATACGCTTATCGTCTTGAAACTGGCCGTACTGTAGATCGGTAAAATAAACAACGGTCAGATTTTTGAGTTCGGAAGGAATTTTGGAGTCCACAATTGTTTCATAGCGTACCTGCAGATGGGTTGGATTATAGAATGTGACCTTTGCCAGGAGTAATCCAACTGCAACCACGATGGTTGTTAATACCGCTAATATACGAATTAGTATTAATTTCAGTTTATCCATGGTACCTCCTCTTTGAGATTCTACCATATAATATAAAAAAAGAAAAAGAAAGAAGATAGGCTTAAGAAAAGGCAATCGTGCGATTGCCTTCTATTATTATATATTTTTTCTCGGTCTGCGTGACTGTCTGCGGTTTGCCAGTTCCTCCATGGTTTGTTTGGAATTAAGAATAACCGGAATTACGATTGGATTTCGGTGTGTTTTCTTATAGAGGAACGGTTCCAGGGTAGAACGTACACAGTTTTTGATTTCTGAGAAAGTTGTTTTCTCTTTCATCTGTTCCTGCAAACTTGCGTTTACAATAAATTCTGCTTCACGTATGAGCCCCTGAGAATCTTTGATAAAGACAAATCCACGGCTGACGATGACCGGACGCGATAATATTTTGTTCTGTTTTGAATCAATGGCGATAACAACAGCAACCAAGCCGTTATCTGCTAAAATTCGGCGGTCTTTTAACACAGCTGTAGACAGACCGGAAATATCATTTCCATCAACATAGATATCATCACCCTGGAAACGCCAGTCAGCCTGGAATATCTCGTGATTACGTAAGATCAGGATATCACCGTTGGCACAGATGAAGATATTTTTCTTCGGGATACCGACTTCCATTGCGGTTTTTCTATGCTGCATCAACATTTTGTATTCACCATGGATCGGCATAAAATACTTCGGTTTGATCAACTGCATCATCAGCTTCTGCTCTTCCTTAGATGCATGTCCTGTTGTATGCAGGTTGTTTAAAATAGATCTTGTAAGTACCGTTGCCCCGGATCGGAATAATTTATCAACAACCTTTGATACACTGCTTTCGTTACCCGGAATCGGATTTGAACTGAATACAATGGTATCACCCGGTTTGATATGGATAAATCGGTGTGTGCCGGCTGCGATTCTGGATAATGCAGCTAATGGTTCACCCTGGGATCCGGTACAGATGATACAAACTTTGTCATCCGGTGTATAAGCCAATTCCTGCGGTGTTAATATATCGCTGTTCTTTAGATGGATGATTCCCATCCGTCTTCCGATATCAACGATATTTTCCATGCTGCGTCCAAAGACTATTACCTTACGGTCACATTCGACCGCCGCCTTTATGATCTGTGCAACCCTGTTAACATTGGATGCGAATGTTGCCACAATCAGACGTCCATGGTTTTTACGCATGATTTCAAGTATTTCCTGGGCTACTTCTTTTTCGGAAATAGAGAACCCGGCAACTCCGGAGTTGGTGGAATCCGACATCAACAAATCAGGATTTAATGCACTGATATATGCCATTTTCTGATAATCGGCATTGGTTCCTACCGGAGTTAAGTCAAATTTGAAATCTCCGGTATGAACGATGGAACCATTTGGCGTGGTAATCAAAACACCTAAAGAATCCGGAATAGAGTGAATGGTATTAAAGAATCCAACTGTAAAATATTTCGTTTTGACACGGGAATCATCGTTGATTTCTATGATATGCGTATTTTCAAGTCCGTGATGTTCTTCCAATTTTTTCTGAATTAAAGCTTTTGCGAAGCGGGGAGCATAAATCGCATCGATTTGAACCTGCTTTAATAAATAAGGAATGCCTCCGATGTGATCTTCATGACCGTGTGTGATCACAAGATATTTGCGTTTCTTATTCATCCTTATAAGATGATGATAATCCGGAATGACATAGTCAACACCCAGAAGGGCATCGCCCGGGAATAGCACGCCACAGTCAACGATACAGATTTCATCATCATGTTCGTAACAATACATATTTTTTCCGACTTCACCCAAGCCTCCCAGTGCATAGATTAAGGTATCATTTTCTTCTACACTGTTTTTTTCATGATATTTTTTATTGGTGGATGTACTGCCAAATGAAAACTGTTGTCTGCTAGGCATTGAATCCCCCCTTTCTATTAAAATGTTTGCGTAATATCTCTATCTACATTATACCAAAAGTGGTCTAAAAAAAAAGACTTTGGTTAAATAACCAAAGCCTCTTCATCCTGTTTCCATGGGTCGTTTGGATCGATGCGGTCATAGAATAAAATTCCGCTTAAATGATCGATTTCATGCTGGAGGACAATCGCGATATATCCTTCTGCAGTTAACACGACTTTTTTGTCCTGAATCACATCATATGCACGAACCTTGATGCGGGCATGACGGTATACATGACCCGGGTGTTCACCTTTGACACTCAGACATCCTTCTCCGGCATCCAGATACGCGTTTTGAACAGATTCTGAAATAATTTTTGGATTTACCAATCCCACTTCGTATACATTTCCGTTTTCATCCGGTACTACAACTGCCAGCATCTTTTTCGGAATACCTAATTGGATGGCAGCTATGCCTACCGCCGGCTCCAAACCTTCTGCTTCGGCAATTTCTTCATTCTGGGAATCTCGTACATATTGCACCATGGCTAATAAAAGTTCTCTGTCTTCAGCGCTTAAAGGCAGCTCAACATCCTTACTTTTCTGGCGTACACGGGGATCGGAATCTAAAATAATATCATCTTTTGTGAGCTTCATTCACTTCACCTCTCACAGTATTTTAGGTTATTTTTTTTGGTTTGACAATTCTTTTACTATGAAATATGGTAGAATAGTTTTTATTAAAGGGGGATAGTATGCGTATTCGTAAAAAATCCGCACACAAAGTTAATAAAAAAGGGAAAAGAAACTTCCAATTTTCTATGAGCGAAGTACCTCTGAGAATCAAAGAGTTATTATCATTTACGCCTTTCAGTGATAAGATGATCAATATTGCCATGATGGTACTATTGGCATTCGGTACCTTGATGATCGTATCGACCTCCATGGGAGATCCTATGGGAAGCGGTGGCAATGTGAACATGTTGTCGCATGTCATCTCAAGTCTTGTCAAGCAGATGGTCTTTGTGGTGATATCTCTGGCGGCAATGTTGTTTCTGAATAAGATGTTTACCTTTAGAAGGGCATACCGCTTTCGAGGCGCACTGCTGATCGGTTTTTTGGTGGCAATGATTGCTCCGTTATTTTTTCCGGAGATAAATGGATCAAGAGCATGGATTCCTATCGGAACGATGACAATCCAGCCTTCTGAATTCGGTAAGCCGATGGCATATATTATGATGGCTACGGCGATGTACAGAGCGCGTAAAACCTACAAAGAACCGGATAGCTTCATGGGTTTACTTGGATTACCGCTTTTCCTGTTTACTTTTTCTATGGTCATGCTGCTGATGCAGAAAGACTTAGGTACTCTTGCGATCACATTTATGATTTATTTTGTGATGTTTTTACTGCCGGATTATCATATCCTGCGTCGCCTCCAGCGGCTTTTAAAAGTTGGATTTACTACGGTTTTGATTTTAGGTGTTACGCTTTTCTGGGTAACTGATATAGGAAGCCGGCTTTTGATCAATACGCCGTTTTCTCATGTTGTGACAAGATTTGAAAATGCGAAAAATCCTTATGCCAGCATGGAACGTCTTTATGGGGAAGGCTATCAGCCGGCAAACGCTTTATACGGTATTGCCGATTCTCATATTATCGGTAAAGGAATCGGACAGTCTAACCGTAAATACGGCTATTTAACACAGGCAAGCTCAGACTACATTATGGCGGTAACGATTGAAGAAACAGGTATTTTTGGCTTAGCTATTGTCACAATCGGCTATATGGTTATATTGTACCGTCTGCTGTATTATGCCCTGATCACCGAGCAGCTGGAATTTAAAATCATTCTCTCAGGTACCGCAATGCATCTGTTTATGCATTTTTTCCTAAATATAGGCGGTATTACTTCCTTGATTCCATTTACGGGAGTACCACTTTTATTTATCAGTTACGGTGGCTCTTCCTTATTATCAATATGTATGGGAATCGGTGTGGCCCAGCAGTGTATTTCACATATTCGTATATCGGAGTTAAATGAAGCATGAGAGTTGTAGCAGGTAAATATGGCTCCCGCCCTTTACAGGCGGTAAAAGGAGATAAAACACGGCCTACTTCCGATAAGGTAAAGGGTGCCGTTTTTTCTACTCTCGGCGGCTTTTTTGAAGGCGGCCGAATGTTAGACTGTTATGCAGGTACAGGCTCTATGGCCCTGGAAGCGCTTTCCAGAGGTATGGATCATGCAGATCTTGTCGATGAAAGCCCGCTTGCCATAAAAACCATTAAAGAAAACATCCGGTCTTTAAAAGCAGAAAATGAATGTTCGGTTATAAAAGGGAATATATTCACTGTTATTGAGCGTCTTGAACAGCCATACGATCTGATTTTTATCGATCCGCCTTACGCTAAACAGAAAAATGAAGAATTAATTGAAAAACTGGACACATATAATTTAATAAGGAAAGGGGCATGGGTCGTTGTGGAAAGTGATGTAAAGGATAGCTTTCCCGATGAAATTGCCGGTATTTCCAAAGTGAAAGAAAAAATATATCGAAGTACGAAAATAACTTATTACAGAAAGGGTGATTAAGATGACAGTGGCAGCTTTTTGCGGCACTTTCAGCCCCATCACACTGGGGCATCTTGATGTGATCGAAAGAGCCAGTACGATTTTTGACAAAGTGGTAGTACTGGTCTCCCCAAATTCTGAAAAAGAGATGATCTATTCTGAAAAACAGCGCTGTGACTGGATCAAAGAAGCATGTGCGCATTTAAATAATGTGGAAGTAGATGTGCAGTCCGGTTTATCTGTGGCTTCAGCTAAAGCCCATAACGCAACTGTACTGATTCGCGGTATCCGCACGGTACATGATTTTGAATATGAGAAAAACATGGCATCTATGAATAAATTGATCTCCGGGGATATGGATACACTCTGCCTTTTCACAAAAGATCAATATGCGAACTGCTCATCATCGAATGTAAGAGAATTACTGAAATATCACCAGGATATCCGCTCTTTAGTTCCTGAATGTGTGGCAAGAGATTTGATGAGGTGAACTATGAAAAATTTTACGGAATGGTTAAAAAACAAAGGATATGCCGTTAATAATCCTTCTATTTATATAGAAGCCTGTACGCACTCCTCATGGGCTAATGAGCACCATGAAAAGGGAAAAGACAATGAACGTCTTGAATTTATGGGAGATGCGGTACTGCAGATTTGGAGTGCAGAACAGCTTTATAACATGCAGCCTGTCATGCGGGAAGGTCAGATGACTACGCTTCGTGCCCAGATTGTGTGCGAGGCAACACTGGCCTTATTGAATGAGAAGCTGGAATGGTATAAATACCTGCTTTTAGGTGTGGGGGAAGAGCGCTCAGGCGGTCGTTCACGTGCCAGTATTCTGGCAGACCAATTTGAAGCCTGCATCGGTGCCATCTATCTTGATTTAGGATACGGTGCAGCCGATGAAATCTTAACGGAATATATGAAGCCTCTGTTTACTATGACAAAGTCGGAGGCTGTAACAGATTATAAGACGCATCTTCAGGAAGTTATCCAGGCCGATACACGCAAGACGATCCAATATCGTCTGCTTGAAGAAACCGGACCTGCCAATGCGCCTACCTTTACTATGGGTGTATATCTGGATGATATATTATTAGGAAAGGGAACAAGTACTACTAAGAAAAAAGCGGAGCAGAAAGCTGCCAAAGATGCATTTAATAAATTAGCGAAATAGAAGGGAGGCCTTCTTTATGGAAGAAAGTGTGTGGAGCACTTTAGAACAATATTTGGACCTTGAAATGAAACCTTATCTTGAAAAGGCCTTTATTAAAGAAAATCCAATATATCATAAAAAAAGAAAACAGGTAGAACTGACCATTGAAACAGACGAGGTTCTACCTTTACATATTTACGAACAGCTTCTCCATGAATTGAAGATGGGATTTCAGATTCATTTTGATGTAACGGTAAAAGCGAAAAACCAGCATGTCCCTTTAGACATGTTAGATCAATATGTGAACTACTATGTGGAAAGAGACGAGACTTTAAAATTTTACCGTTTCCTTCATCCGTTTATGGATGAGCAATCCATCTGTTTTGCGACCATGGACGAAGACAGACTTTCCGGTTTAAATAAAACCCTTCCGGTTTTAGAAAAAAAGCTGGAAAAGGTGGGCATCAAGATGTCGATTATCTGCCGTCATCAGGACGAACAGCAGGAAATCGAAACAACCGTTTTTGAAGAACCGGAAATTGTGCAGCCAAAAAAAGCGCCGAATAAGACAAAGCGCTATCAAAAACAGAAAGCCACGGCTTTGAAGATTCGGGAACTGGAACAGGGGATGACAAATGTAGAAGTCATCGGTCATGTGTTCTCCATTGAAGAAAGAGAAATGAAGAACAAATCCCTGATGCAGACGATCTATATTTCCGATTATGATGATGCCCTTGTGGCAAAGCGTTTTGAAAGTAACCGATTATCAAGAGAAGAAATGCGGGAGTTAAAGGTCGGTCAGACAGTTCGTATGGTCGGGGATCTGAAGGCGGATACATATATGCGTATCGATGTCTTCAATATCCGTTCTCTGGAAAAGATCTCACCTTCTAAGCGTAAGGACAGTGCCGCCCAAAAAAGAACAGAGTGGCATGTTCACTCCAATTTCTCGGAAATGGATGGAGTATGCGCTATTGAAGAATATATTCAGACAGCTTATGACTGGGGAATGGATGCCATCGGTGTTTGCGACCACCAGGTCGTACAGGCTTTCCCTATGGCCCAGCATAAGGTAACCGCATTAAATAAATCCGATCCGAAACGCAACTTCAAAATGTTGTATGGCTGCGAAATGACAATGGTCGATCCGGAATATAAGATTGTTTTCAATAATGATCATAGAAAGCTGGAAGATGCGACCTTTGTGATATTTGACTTGGAAACAACCGGTTTATCCAACCGATTAGATGAAATCATTGAATTCGGTGCCGTGAAAATGAAAAACCGTGAAGTCATAGACCGTAAGCAGACCTTCGTGAATCCGAAAAGAATCATTCCTGCAAATATCGCCAACTTGACGCATATTCATCAGCAGGATGTTGACAAAGCAGCCCCGATAGAAGATGTGATCGATGAGCTTTTGGATTTTATCCAAGATTCAATTCTGGTAGCTCATAATGCAGGATTCGATATCGGCTTTATGAATGCAGCTTTAAGACGTTTGGGAAGAAAAGAGCTAACCAATCCGGTTATCGATACCCTTCCGCTTTCACAGGCGATGATCAATTCAAAGCGTTATAACTTAGGTTCTGTCTGCCGCTATTATGGGGTTGCCTATGATGGGGAAGGTGCCCATAGAGCCGATTATGATGCCGAAGTACTCTCCAGTGTTTTATGTCATATGATGAATGAGGTGGGAACCGAAGCGACATTAGATACCCTGCAAAACAAACAGAGTGAAGATTCCTTTAAAAAGGTTCGTCCTTCCCATATTACGGTATATGCCAAAAATAAAGCAGGATTAAAGGAATTGTTTGAATTGATTACTTTATCGCATACCAAGTATCTGGCATATAACGGTAAGTCTTCGGAAAGCGGAGGACCGGAATCGCAGAATGTCGTGGCTGAACCGCGTATTCCAAGAAATGAATTGGAAAAATATCATAAAAACGGAAATTTATTATTTGGTTCTGCCTGCCAGAACGGAGAAATATTTGAACTGGCTCATACACGCTCTGCCAATGATTTAAAACAGGCGATGTCATTTTACGATTATGTAGAGCTGCAGCCATTGGACTGTTATAAAAACCTTTTAGACCGCAATTCCATCAATTCGGTCGATGACTTGAAAAAAATCTGTACGTTTATATTGGAAACGGCAAAGGAATTAGATATACCGGTCATTGCGTCGGGGGACTGCCATTATGTGCATCCGCATGAAAAGCGGATTCGCGATATCTATATCAATGCCAAGGCAATCGGAAATGCCCGACATCCTTTATATATTTATAATGCGGCAAGACGTAAGCTGAACAGCGCTCCGAACCAGCATTTTTTGACAACTGATGAAATGTTGGAAGCTTTTGCCTGGATGGGAGAAGATATGGCTTATGAAATTGTCGTAACCAACACCAATAAGCTGAAAGAATTAACGGAACCGATTTTCCCAATCAAGGATAAATTGTATCCGCCGGAACTGGAAGGCTCTGCAGATAAGCTGAGCGCTATATGTTACGAAACCGCTCATAAAACATACGGTAAGGATCTGCCGCCGATTGTTGAACAGCGCTTAAAACACGAGCTTGACAGCATTATCGGTCACGGTTACTACGTTGTTTACTATATTTCGCATCTGCTGGTTAAAAAGAGTAATGATGATGGATATTTGGTAGGATCTCGTGGTTCAGTCGGTTCAAGCTTTGTGGCAACAATGTCCAACATCACGGAAGTAAATCCATTGTCGCCGCACTATGTGTGCCCGCATTGCCAGCATTATGAGTTTTTACAGAATCAGGAGGCCAAATCCGGATTTGATCTTCCGGATAAGACCTGTCCGGTATGCGGTCATACGATGCGTGGGGATGGACAGGATATCCCATTTGAAACCTTCTTAGGTTTTGAAGGAGACAAGGTTCCTGATATCGATCTAAACTTTTCCGGAGACTATCAGCCTAGGGCGCATGCCTATACAAAAGAGGTTTTCGGAGAAGACCACGTGTTTAGAGCCGGGACCGTAGGAACGGTTCAGGAAAAAACCGCATATGGATATGTCAAAGGCTTTGAAGAGGAGATGGAGTGTGATCCGTTCTCAGAGGCAAAGCGAAGAGATCTGGCAAAGGGATGCGAAGGTGTAAAAAGGACAACCGGTCAGCATCCGGGCGGTATTGTCGTAGTACCGTTAGATATGGATGTTCACGATTTTACACCGGTTCAATATCCGGCTAATAACCCGTTTGCGGAATGGAAGACCACCCATTTCGATTTCCATCAGATTCATGATAATATCTTAAAATTTGATATTTTAGGTCACGTAGACCCGACTGCCATGAAAATGCTGGAAAGAATAACAGGCGTTGATGTACGTAAGATTCCGATGAACGATACAGCTGCCATGTCGATTTTCTCAAGTGTTGATGCGTTGAATATCGACAGCACTAAGTATTCACAAACTACAGGGGCTGCAGGTATTCCGGAATTCGGTACTCCATTTGTAAGAGGAATTTTGGAAATGACCCGTCCGACCACATTTGCCGAGTTAGTCACAATATCCGGACTTTCGCATGGTACGGATGTTTGGCTTTCCAATGCACAGGATCTGATCAATGCGGGTACCTGTAAATTGAATGAAGTTATCGGATGTCGTGACGATATCATGGTGGATTTAATACAAATGGGAATGGAACCGAAGCTTTCCTTTACCATTATGGAAAGCGTCCGAAAAGGTAAGGGCTTAAAAGAGGATTGGGAAAAAGCCATGAAGGCTTCCAATGTGCCGGATTGGTTTATCGGATCTTGTAAAAAGATCAAGTACATGTTCCCGAAAGCCCATGCGGTTGCCTATGTAATGATGGCTGTGCGCATTGCCTGGTTTAAGGTGCATATGCCGATTGCCTATTACTGCATGTTTTTCTCGATTCGATGCGATGCCTATGATATTGAGACGATGATTGCCGGAGAAGCCGCCATCCGTCAGCGGATGACCGATATTCGAAGAGCCAGAGATGATAAGAGCCAGGTTGTATCGGATAAGGAAAAGGCAATCTATGATACGCTGGAGCTTGCCTTAGAGATGACCCTTCGAGGCTATCGCTTCTCAAATGTTTCCATCAACCGTTCGGATGCCAATGAGTTTATCATGGACCCGGATGATCCAAATGCGATCATTCCGCCGTTTACCGCCATTGACGGACTTGGTGTAAACGTAGGCCGCTCTGTTGTTGAAGCAAGAAAAAAGAATTCCTTCTTATCCAAGGAGGATGTTTTAAAGCGTACACAGCTGTCAAAATCGCTGTTAGATAAGCTGGACCGCTTGAATGCCCTGGAAGGTCTTGATGAAGAAAACCAGATGACATTATTTTAAGACAGTCGCTGACTGTCTTTTTTAGAATATAGATGATAGAATGAACACGGTGATAGAAAATGTATAAGAAAATCAAAAAAATATTTGCGCTTGTCAGCGTGATGATTCTGGCAGGATGTTCTTCACAGAATTCACTTTCAACATCCAGTGCCACCTATACGGCACTTGGCGAGATCAGTTCCTTAAGCGCAACACAGGAAATTGAATTTCACGGTACATATACCGCAAAGGATGGAAAAGGGGAAACATCGATGAATTCCCGGCTCCACACCGACCTGGTGCTGGAACCATTTTCGCAGCATTCTAAGGGGAATATGAACTGCAGTGATACCTATATCGGTCAATACAGTGCGGATTTGGAACAATATGGTGAACTCAACGGCACCAATGAGAATATCTTTATGTATAAAGCAGTCAACGGAGATGAAAACGCCCCATGGACAGTTCGCATCACAGAGAATCCGGTAACCGATCTTTACCGCAAGATGTACAATGATTTGGCAAACGGTTCGCTTACTTCTGAAATGATTCAGTCCGGAGAGGACAGCTATCATTTAAGCGCAACTCTGTATGGAACGGATTTACAGAAAATTGTGGATGCCTTTGACAGCTTTGATCTTTTCATCGGTGAATCTGTCAATATCAAATGGGAATCGGTTGAGATACCTGCTGATATTATCATTAATAAGGAGGATAATCTACCATACCGCATTACGCTGGATTGTCGTAATATCGGCCAGTACATGTTAGAAGGATTAACCGGACAGGTACATAAAAATTATGAAATTGATACCTTTAATCTTTCCATTGTATTCAGCTCGTACAATACAACATCGCAGATTACGATTCCAAATATTGTCAAGGATGATTCAGGCTACAATGACATTGTACCGGGATCCATCAAGGCCGATGAGAACGGACAGTTTTCCATCTTATTAAATAATATGGAAGCGGTCATTAATCCCAGCTTTGAAGTAAAAACGGCCAGCCAGTATGAAGAGGATACATTATATCTTTATGATACAAATAATGCGGAATTCCAATATTATTTTATGGAAGAAATCACCGCAAAGGATTTTGGAAAGTATTATACAGATAACAGCTGGATGAATGATTATCCCGATAAATATGTAGGAGTTCAATCGGGGGAAATTAAGACAATAAAGGTCAACAAAGAAAAAGTCAATTATATATTAAATCAATATCTGGACACAGAAGACAGGTGGCATCGAGAGATCTTCGGATGGAAGGAAATCGATGGTAATGTGCTTGTCGTTCAGATTGATACGGATTGGAAAAACGGAAATGAAGATCCGGAATATAATGAAGAAACGGTAAAAAATGTCTTCAAAAATATTCGTATTAAACAATAGGTCGAACAACAGTTCGATCTTTTTTTATTAACT
>AUXO017810440.1_pt1 | contig 13301 bp, 10 predicted proteins | sample 768731 | NCBI WGS metagenome assembly AUXO01 (sample SAMN02715735, study PRJNA202380) | gut metagenome | biome: sheep rumen | host: Ovis aries | place: New Zealand: Palmerston North
TACGAAAATATTTTTCCCTGCCAAGAACTCGAGAAGAGCCATCTTTGACTCGTAATCCTTAAATTTCACGAGTACAAAGTTACCTGCGCTTTCAGCAGGTACATAAATATCTTCATATTTCTTCAAGGCATCCACAAAGAATGCTTTTGCCTTATTGACCTCTGCCACATAGTTCTTCATATATTGAACATCCGATAACACTGCCATAGCAGCAGTCTGGGCAAATGTTGATACATTCTTTGGATTGCGAACTTTATTAATGAACTGTACATTGTCCTTTGATGCTATCAGATATCCTACACGGAAGTTTGCTATACCAAAAGCTTTGGAGAATGTTCTTGAAATTAACAAGTTATCATATTCAAGCACTAACTCCTTGGCAGACTTATCCGAGAATTCAATATATGCCTCATCTAGCAAGAATAAAGTATCAGGGAACTCATCTAATAAATGGCGAATAAAAGATACTGGATGTAGATTGCCTGTAGGATTGTTAGGGTTACAAATGTAAACAACAGCAGGCTCTATATCGTAAATATCTTTCTCAAACTTCTTTGAATCAAAAGAAAAGTCATCATTATAATTCGAGAAATAAACCTCAGCACCATTAGCCTGACATGTCAAACGGAAATTATCATATGACGGGCCAAGTATCATCACAGGGTCGCCAACACTTATAAACACCTTGCATATATACTCATGAAGAGCATCAGAACTGGCGAAATATTGAAGATTCTCCTGAGGTAGTCCCGTGTAATTAGAGAGCAATTCAAGAAGCTTCTCATTATACGTCGTTGGATAAAGATTAAAGAATGAGGGTTCTTTCAAAATTTTATCCAAATACTCTGCCACCTTTGGCGATGGTGGTATGGTGGACTCATTCCAATCCAACTTTAAGATGTTATTTCTCTCTTCTGGTTCTACAGACCAAATCTTATGCGAAGCAAGCTTGTAAGGCTTGAGATTCCGCAAATACTTATTAGGAAATTTCATAATTATTAATCTTCAACTCTTTTTTAACAACAAAAGTTCCGAATTATTATTTTACAGTTTATTTAATTCTGTTTCTTATCATTCTATATTTATCTTTGATATAATATCCAAATTTTACGTATCCTTTGCCCACAATATTATAGCCTAAAACAAGTACAATTCGGTCGCCCATAGCAGTTTTGTTAATGATCTCTGGCGGTAGTGATTTATATTTTTTTAGTGCATAGATGTAATAGTCATTATCTCCTGCTACTATCGATTTCTTCAATATTTCCAGAACTGTACGTCTATACTCTGTATAAAGAGCACTGACATAATCCTCCTCATGATTGAAGTATAACAACTGCTCATCTAGAACTTTCAATTGCTGTTTACTCTTATCTCTTGAAAATGTAAATGCATAACTATTTTCATTCTCAAAACAATAATGATAAAGCGTTTTGTCAAGATTAGCAACACGATTTGAACAATATGCTAAGCGAGGCATAACGAGATAATCCTCAGCCATATTCACACCTTCAATTGCATGAATATCATTATCAACATATAGACTCTTTCTTATAAGATTACCACAGACACCATGGGCACATCGACCATCAAGTAGCTTCAGGGTAAAATCTTTAGGAGATGTAATCTCCATCTGATTCCGCTGTTCATCATAATGCTTAAAATGCTTCACCATATTGAAAGTGACAATATCATAATCGCCTTCATTCTGCTTGTTTAGACATGACTCTACAGCATCTAATTCAATATAGTCATCAGAATCCACATGCATTAGGAATTCTGTCTGACAGTTATCCACTGCAGTGTTCCTAGCTGCAGCAAGACCACGATTATGTTCATGGCGAATAATCCGCACATATGGTTTCCTTTGAGGATAATTTTCTATAACTTTTTCCAGGATCTCTATACTTCTGTCGGGTGAACAATCATCCACAAATGTATACTCTATATCTTTATACGTTTGTTCAAAAAGACTACGTGCGCACCTCTCAATATAGTTCTCTACATTATATACAGGAACTAATATTGTAACATCAATTTTGTTCTTCTTTACCATAAATGGCTCTAAATAAAAAATCTTTTGACTCTTTTACGAATGTATCAATACTATCTATTCCTTCATTATTAAAAGGATCTGTTAGATTTACTATTTCAGGATTAATATTTCCATTTACTTTCAAACTTCTATTTTCTAAACCAAACAATTCAAGCATGTCAGACAATCTTCTGTCTGGATGTTTCTCATCAGGAACAATAGTATAAAAGGGTCGACGATAAATGATAGAAAAAATCGTTCCATGGAATGAACTTGTTACAACATATTTTGCATGCTTAATAAGCCACACAAATTCGCAAGGGCCAATCCCTGTAATGAGCTGATCATTCTTATCTCTTTTACGTTTTATATTTAAGCTAATTAGTTTCATACCTGTTTGATCTTTCATATAATTTATTAGTAAAGAAGCCATTGGTTCAGCACTAAAAGAATAGTTAAGTAGATACTCAAAGATATAATCGCCTTCAACAGCTATTTGCGATTCTTTTGCCAACAAATCATAATCATTCTGATTTAATAATAAAGTTGGATCGCAAGTATTCTGGCATATTATAGAAGAGGGTAACTTTAATGAATTTAATATCTCAATTCCGGTTTTCTCCCTTATGCCGATGTAAGAATACTTTAACAATCTTTCCCTAACAGAAGATTGATATCCCTCTGGAAGTTTATTAAGAGAGAAACTAGCTGCAAATGCAATTCTTTTAGCATTTTTAGGAGCAAAGGAACAATATAAAACTGGGTCATTATCTAATGTTTTAACATTCCAAACTTGGTCAGATCCTGTCACATATAAATCATATTGGAATGATTCGTTTTCTATCTGAGGAATACTATCATAAGATAATTCACTTAACTTGAAATGTTTTTGATAAAACAAATCAAACTTTTCTATCATGGCACCACGTTTGTATATTAGTCTGTCTCTAATTTCTGTACGAATGAAGCCCTTGATTTTCTTATAAACACTCCCTTTTCTAGGATGTGATTTATTAGGATATATATAATCAATTATTTCTACCTCTTCTCCATAAGTTTTTGTGAGATATGTTTGAAGTGCGTAAGCTTGTAGGGCGGAGCCATAGTTTAACACCCTATGTAATGTTATTATTCCTATGCGCATATATTTTCAAATTAATTATATAGTGCAACATAATCATAGTAATATATAGAAAGGACATATTGAATCCAGGAAGAGAAGACATAGTATTTGCTATCAAATAACCTCCAAGATAACATAACATAATCGTATTCCTTAGTACATTGAATTTTATAGCCATTAGATAGAACATATAAAGATATGCTATGATACCCAATAGACCGCGTTCTATCAATAGTTTAAACCAAATTGATTCTGTTCCTCTTAAAAGCCCCCTCCAGAAGCCACTTTTTCCACTTGTAAAATATTTAATGCTTTGATACCCATTACCAACAATTGGGGATTGCTTAAACAATTTCCATGATGCTGTCAATTGCTCTTGTCTCATTTTAACGCTACTACCCCCAATTTGTGTTTTTTGACTTTCAGAGATAACAGATGTTATGTTTAATGAGTATTTCGAAATAAAAGGATATGCAAAAAACGCAATAACTATACCTATCAAAAGATTCTTAAATGTTCTATCTATTTTGAAAAAAATTGGAGCTACTATACAAATGGAAGAAAAGAGCACAGTTCTACTATTTGCCATAAGGATTATTGTTATAGTCAAAAATGTGAAAGATAATGCATGTTTTATCTTTTTTCTACTATAACAATTATAGGCATAGGCCAAAACCGAAATAAAAGCACCATATATCATGTTATTGGGACTTACGAAGATTGAACTAATTCTGGCCAATCCCAACCTTTCATCCGAATGATATATTTTTCCGGCCAACAATTCTTCTGGAACATTAGCTGTCAGATAATTATAAAAGACATTATTACTTGTAAAAAATTCATATATGCCAAGGATAGCCGCAAATAAGAACAAAACCATTGAATATTTAATAAACATTGGAATAATACTCTTATCCCTGCGGAGCATAGCAAAAAAAAGCAACGGATATATAAAATCTTCAACCAACCCCATAATGAGTCCCGTTAAAAAAGACGACACAGGTATCATTGTTACCAATGCTGAAGCCACAATAGATATTAATTGAAAAACAAAATAGTTTTTCAACGGGAATCTTTCGTAAATTCTTTTATACTTATTAAGATAACCATTGCAAGCAAAAGCGAAAAGAAAGTAGAAATTTAAGAAAGTTTCCATAGAAAGTGCTGGAGGCGTGTATTTAAGACACATCGCACCCAATGCAAACATTTTAATTGCAGCATAAAATATAAAAGCCTTCTTGAAATCGTAAAGGGAATATGCTACAACTAACAAACTAAATAGCGTAAATACAATCATCGACAAAACATTTAAAACATTTTCTTGATATTTCTTCTTATGAACTGAAGAAGATGCTGAGTATTGATAAGAATTCCAAACAAAGAACTACTAATTGAAATGTTAGATTTTAATAATCTCCACAAATAAGATGACAATGGAGATGCATGTCCACGTTTATTCATTTGCCCCTCAGCAACGATATCAAAGGAATGTATTGTCATCTTTATGTTAACATTTGAGAGAGCCTGAAAACCTCTATTTGTAAATAGCACTAAAGCACTAACTCCATCTTCGTTTTCTTTATATGTGTTACCCCACAGATCGCCAATCCTGATATCTGCTGCTGATTGGTCGTATTTGTATTTGCAATTGTTCAAACAAGCTGGGTTAGTACAGAAATCACCAAGGAATAGTTCGTAAAAACGATCTCCTTGCGACAATCTTGAAAAAATTTTTTCTTTATTATCATTTCCAATAGTCATTGCCCATGAATCATGCCAACCTGTTTGCTTATTTCGCCATGATACATACGTCAGTTTACCAACTTTCTCTTCTGCCCAACGGACATATTTATCCCACATCAACTTGCTCGGTACACCATGACAGAAGAAATCCATCAAGACGAAGTTGCTTTCACATTTGAATTTTAGGATATATCGACGAAACGAATCAATCTGACAAGGGGTACCCACTACAAGGTATTTTTCTTTTCTGTTAATTGACTTAAAGGCATCTACTGTATAACTCTGGATATATTTACTACCAATGCTTGGAATCAGTTCCTCTACGGTTGTTGCGATATAATGCTCTGCTTGATTTCTATCCGTATTGTACCTTACTCCACATACCTTATACCCTTGGCACAGAAGATACCGCCCGACCTCAAAACCGACACCACCACTAGAGCATTTTCTGCGAACATTATCATCATTACTCCAAGCCGCATATGAATACAATGGAGGGTTCTTTACCGACAGATCATCATGGTAATATGAACATACTTCAACGCATAATCCACAATTAGTACATTTCTCAGCTTCTTTGATAAATGGCTCATAAAAGCCTTTATCATTTTGTATAATATCTATAATCTTATTCCCACATGCTGCAGCACATACACCACACCCGAAACAATCCCTAATATTTGAAATATTACTCATTTCCTCATCAATGCTTTATAAAGTGTGATTATTAATGTATTTCTTTTCTCTTTCCGCCAATGAAAAATGAAACGATATTTAAATTTAGAGCTGATGACAATACTATTGGAAATGTCGTAAATATCAGATGAGATACTATGTAATTGAGAATCGACTTCAACTAATTGAGATATTGGCAGTTTAGAATTTTCCAAAAGAAATTTATTATAGATATATTTTAGCCTTTGTTTAATTCTTGCAATAAGATAAACTTCCTTCTCCTTACTTTTGATTTGCAACTTACTATAATAACTAACCATTTTCAATGTACCTTTTATGGTATGACTTATATTGCGAATTAACAATTCATTAGACATCGTTTGACCCTCCCTGCCTACCAAATATCGATATACACATCTTGGACTATAATATATTATATTCACTTCTGTTATAGGATAAAAAACCCATTCTTGATCGGTATATGAGATTCCTTCAGTTTGATGATACGACATATTTGTTAGCATTTTTCTTTTGTATGTAACTGCATGCATTTGCATGCTCAAGAAAGAAGGTCGTGAACAAACTTCATGGATTGGTATAGGAGTATTCTTCAATAAATCGAATTTTTTATATTCCAGAATTTCATCGTCTAAATTTATAATTCTGAAATCAGAAATAATCATATCAACATCAATACTTGTAATGTCACTTATAAAAGAAGAAAATTCATGAGTATCAAAACTATCATCCGCATCAAGCACTTTTATATATTTGCCTTTCGCTTCTGCTATTCCTCGATTGATACATGATCCATAATTACCATTCTCTTTATCAATAACACGGAAAGTCTGTGGATATTTTATTTCATACTCATGCGCAATCTGAGATGATGAGTCTTTTGAACCATCATTGATTATGAGTACCTCCAATAAATTCATATTCTCATCTGAGACAATGAGAGAATCTAAGCACTTATGGAGATATTTCTCCATATTATATGTGGGAATGACTATCGTTAAGATTTTTTTTATAATTATACTTGACATCTCCCAAAAAGTCTACTTATTCACCAATTAATGAAATCTAGCCCCATATTAATGGGGTATAAATCGAAATTAAAAACTTTTCCAAGTGGATACATTCTTTATTTATCCAAGAATATAAATATTGTCTTTACCAATATCCCTCATACCTTTTAATCCTTCCCAAATAGATTTAGGAATAACCGTTCTTAAAGTATTCTTAAGCTGACTATCCTTTGTAATATCATAATCTGCATAAGGAGATCTTCTCAAAACCAAACTATTTTCGTTCTGATCTATGTCTTTTATTATCTCTTTTACTGTATCATAAATACAGGATAGCCTTTCTTCACTATGGAAAATGGCCGAATTGATCTCGCCATATCTATCCAAGATTTGGCATGCATCTAATTGCTCACGCTGAGTAAAGAATGCAAAATGAGACATGATGGCATCACCATTCCAGCAGTTAGCCATCTTCTTCTTGGCAGGCAAAATACATGACATCGTTTCCTCATCGTCGCCTTGAACAACACCGTCATTCTTAGCAAGTTCACTTCCGAACCATAATATCGCATTTATAGAGAAGCGGCATAAGGCTGTGGGGCATGCACCAACATACAGGTCTTTATAAGACTGGTCTTTCATCTTATCCAAAAACCACAGATGAAGCTGCGCTGCAAAGTCGCCACTACGCCACAGTATATCATTAGTTGCTGAAGAATTATAATACTTGTTTAACTTGATTTTGTTCGCTATTTGAAGCAAATAGGTTGACTGGGCATTATTGATGACAAGAGGCGACACAAGAAAATATTCCGGATTGTCAATACGGAATTTAACCATCTTCTCGATTGCATCCAGTTCCATCCACACTATGTCATCATCTAACTTGAAATAGACACAATCCTTTTCCACACATTGCCTATAAAACGCATTTATCGAGGCATTACCCTTTACCCAGCCGTCAGGTTGCCATACAAGGTTAATCTTGGGAAATGCATCTGCAAGTCTCTTGAAAAACTCTATGTCTGCTCCGTTATGGGTGTTAATCCAAATGTCATAACGGTCAACAATGTCAGATGCCATGACAAAAGGAACAAGGTACTGCATATAACGACGTCTTCCCGCTGCTGTGTTTACTACTACTTTATAATCTTTATACATAATGAAAAATGTTTGTTTCTAAACTGAGTACATTTCGCATCTAATGCCATTTCGCTCAAAAGAATCAATAAGCATTCGTTTTTCATCATTGCTGATTGTTCCAAACGGGGTAAATGGCTTATGCAACTGTACGTATTTATTCTCGCCTAAAGAGTGATAGGATAACAATGACAGATTATTTATATGATGTTTATGTAATTGAGCTATAACAGCAGGCATCCTTTCCACTATCTCATGCATCACCACCATCCGATATTCTATTTCAACGCTATCCGTATGTTGCAGGCAGTCCAGATTCTCTTCAAAAGAGAAAGGATCTATATCGTATTTCCTGTTCTTTAAGTATCCGAACTGGAACTTAACGTCTACCATCCAGTAATCAACAAATTCTCTTATTAATTGGAATTTAAATTGGGGGGCATATAGCGTAGTTTCAAATGCGATATGGACACCTTCTTCTTTTAATTTTATCAATAGAGGAAGTATCACCTCTGCCTGCATAAGAGGCTCACCACCGGAAAACGTGACTCCCCCACCTTCTGCGAATAAAGACTTGTCGCGCATAAGAAGACTGAATAATAAATCGACTTCATAATCAATGAAAGTTTCTTCAAAGAATGATTTGCATCCTTTGTCAAAAAAAAAGTCTTCATCATACTGAATAGTCTCGGGATTGCAGCACCACGGGCATTGGAGATAGCAGCCTTTCAGAAATACCGTTGTCCTAACACCAGGACCATCATACACGCAAAGGCGCTGAATGGATGTTACTCTTATCTTGCTATCAGGCATAAGCTTCGGCACGCTTTATTAGGTTGTCCTTGTAGTCTTCAGGCAATTCATTAAAATAGGCACTGAATCCCCATACTCGGACGACCAAGTTGGGATATTTCTCCGGGTGCAGCTTGGCTTCCTTCAACGTTTCTGCATCCAGGACATTCAGTTGTAATTCAAAAATCCCCTTATGAATTGCGTTCTTCAGTATTATCCGCAATTTATCGGGCTGCTTGACGAAAGAACTTGGTATGATAAAATCTACAACATTGCCATTCAACCTATTACCGGAATAGTTAAGCAAGGATGCGAAATCTATTACCTCTTGTATGTCAATATTCTTGGAAACCGGCGAAATATGGACTGCAAAAGGTTCCTTGTCTTTTCTCCCGTCAAATGTCGCATCCACTTTCTTGCTTGCCCCAATATATGCGGAGGAGCTGAACCCCACTTTTACTTTCTTTCCATTCAAAGTGAGTTCATCAACCACACTGCTGATGAATAACATCAGGTCATTGGTCAAATCCACAACTTCCTTGTTGGTAGAGCCAAATTGCAAGTCGTTGTGGCGTATGGCATATAGTAAGGCCTCCTCTCCATCGAAATTCTTATGAAGTGCTTTGACACAGTCCTCGAGAGTATATGCCTTCCTTTCAAACACAAGCGTTTTCAGATTAAGCAACGAATTAACCAAATTGGGGAAGCTAACTATTTGGACACCATGATAGGCATAACGTGCCCCACCCTGGGTATAATCCTTCTTCTCCTTGATACAATCATCGAAAAAAAGTGAATATAACGGAGATACATCAAATTGTATGTCGTGGACAGAATTCGTTAGCTGATTCGCGATTTCTGTTTTGCAATCATTCAGCAAAGATTCAAATGTCTCATAGCCCTTACTCCTATACAACACTTTGTTAAGTGAAGTGATAACAGGGATGTTGGGAAGCGGGTTGTTCTGGTCGAAAGACTTGCCTATGATGAGCGGCTCCCAGCATGCTGATGTGCCAACGTTCCAAACATCATTCTCGCAATAACCGAATTTTCTCATTCCGTCCATGATGAGTGTTTCATTCATCAAAAGAGGAGAGCCACAACCTGTAGATATACATTCAATGGCCTTTCGCCAAATAATATCATCTGTCAGGTCATTTACCCTTAGAATAAGTTTGGGATCGGGAATTTTCATCTCAGTAAACAACTCCAGGAAAATCTCCGTAAGGTCATTATGGATGTTCTTACCCTCTGCATCTATGCCTCCAAGTAGAATGTATTGACCAGTGTCTCCATACAGGCCCATACTCTTAGCCCGCATGTCACGATTCAGATGAAGACACATTTCCCTGAGTAACTGCTTGGCACCTTCTCGCGTAATCTTACCATTGTCCCTATCTTGATTATAATAAGGAGCAAGTATCATATCCAGTCGACCAAGGCCATTATGAGAATGACGCATCTGCCAGAAAAGAGCATTATAGAAAAGTAACTTCTGGATAGCTTCATCAAAGGATGCGGGACGAGCATCAGGTATTCGTTCGAAATAGCGTCTTAGTTCTATCTCACGACCTGAGTTTCCAAGTCTGCTTTTGATTCGATTAACCAACAGACGAATATGCCTGATAACTTGCTGCTCATGTTTCTCAAAAGCAGTGTTCCCCACCATCGTCTGTGCCAATTCCGCAAGGCTTGATCCCAAAACAGTGGAATAATCTACCGTGATACTGCAAATATTACTGACTGAATCTGGATATTCCCTTTGAACACAAGCGTCATAGGGATATATATAGAAACTATCCCTATTAATATAGAGTTTCTTAAATATGACCCCCATTTGGCGAACATAATCATCTGACCTCTCCATTTTCTTATTGAAACGGACAATATGAACACGCCGGAGAACATCAATATATCTTTTGACATAGAGTTTCCTAACTTTCCGACAATGCCAAAAATAACTTTTCAGTCTTACAGGAACAAATGCTTTTAGTATTTTTTTGATTATCTGCTTCATCTGTTCTTCTTTTCTATCTTTGTAATTATTACATTCTCAAACATCAACACAGCCGGATTCCTTAAGAAATGCTGAGCCATCAGATAAAAGCAACCACCGACGATGATATAGGAGAAAACCAACACCCAGCCATCAAACAGATAAGAAAGGGGGATGGGAATAAACAACATGATGGTGGAAAGGATAAGACTTTGTATCAATGGTAACCAATTAGTAATCCGTAATGGTGTATGTTTTATTACAAAACAGCTAGTAACAAAAAGGATAAGTGTCTCAGCTATGACTGAAGCTATTGAAGCTCCAACGGCACCGTAACTGGGTATCAGTGTCAGATTCAGCAAGAAATTAGTTACCATACCTGTCAAGACAGAATACAGGAACAACTTGTCATGACCTAACCCCACTAGGATCTGAACGCCGCTGAGATTATTCAGGCCAATAGCAACAACTACAAGGACAATTATCTGCAAAGGCAATATTGTACCATAGTACAATTCCCCATAGAACAACGGGACAAACGTCGGGGCAATGGCAATAACGCCAAAGGCTACAGGAAAACACAAGAATGAGACCACGGCAAACGACTTGTCAATAAGCGTTTGGATTTCATCCCATTTCCCATTTTTCATATAATTGGACAGACGTGGCATAGCCACAGCTGCAAGGCTTGTAACTATTGGTAAAAGATTTTTGGAGATGTGAGTAGCATTATTATAGAATCCTACTTCTGAATAATCTGTCATAAAGCCCAACATGAGCGTATCCAACATTGTATAAATAGAGATGGCTACAGAAGAGGAGAACAAAACCAATAATGGACGTAAATGCGTAGTACATGACAACGTAAAATAAGGTCTTATGCCATGCTGATACATTTTCCAGAAATTCCATAACTCATTGATAATTGTGGAAAGGGCATTGATGAATACATAAATGATTAAGTCACTCTTCTCATGGACAAATACAAACAATGCGACTACGCTCAACGTCTTCACCACCAAAGACCGGAAAGTGATATAACCGAACTCTTCGCGGCCAGAGAAATACCAGTCTATTCTTAGTGGCGTCGTATATAGGGCTAAAGCTGATATGATAAAAATCAGATGGTTCTCCGTAAGCTGTGGCACTAACACCAAAGAACCGAGAAACGCGATGACACAAACAACGGTAGAGATACTGAGAAGAGACATTATCTCAGAAACGAACCGCGTTTGTCCTTCAACACTGTCCCTTACCTTAGCAATTTCACGGACTCCATAATAAGGAATACCTAATGCAGCAAACAAAGCGAAATAACCCGCATAAGTGTTTGCAAAGTTGAAGAGTCCAACGCCGTCTGGTTCAAGTACTCGAGAGATATACGGCGCCGTTATCAAAGGAAAGATAACCTTTGATATATTCAGTAATACATTATAGAAGAAATTGCGCTTTATGGATTTTCCCATTATTCTATTGACATTGACAAGACTTGCTCAATAATCGGAGCCATGTCATAATATTTATATTCGGCCAAACGACCGCCAAAGATGACGTTCTGCTCCTGAGCAGCCAACTGGCGATACTTTTCTGCTAGTTGGTTGTTCTGGTCATCATTCACAGGATAATATGGCTCCATGCCATCCTTATACTCAGTACTATACTCTTCGCTGACTACCGTTTTGGGACAGTCATATACCGCCTGGCCGAACATTTCAAAGTGCTTGTGCTCAATCACACGTGTATAAGGCTCAGCGTGCGACGTGTAGTTTACCACGGCATTGCCCTGGTAATTTGGCGTATCCTCAATGCGAGTCTTGAAACTAACTGTGCGCCAATTCAGCTTGCCCAGCGTGTAGTCGAAATACTCATCCAACTGACCACAATAAACCAGTTTGTCAGCATACTTCTGCCAATCCTTATATTCTGAATCAAAGAAATCAATACCAACTTTACAATCTACTCCTTCCAACAGTCCTTCAATCAGTTTGTTATAGCCACCGATAGGAATACCCTGATAACGGTCGTTGAAATAGTTATTGTCAAAGACCATGCGGACAGGAAGACGCTTGATGATGAATGCCGGCAACTCTGTACATTTTCGGCCCCACTGCTTTTCCGTATATTCTTTAATCAGTTTCTCAAATATGTCCTTACCCACCAGTGTCAAGGCCTGCTCTTCCAAGTTCTGAGGTTCACGTCCATTCAAGGCTTTTACAGCCTCAGCCTTTTGCTCGTCGATACGAGCCTGCGCCTCTGCAGGGGTATGAACATCTGGCCACATCCTGTTGAAGGTGTTCATGTTGAAAGGAAGGTTAAACAATTCCCCTTTGTAGTTTGCAACGGGAGAATTCGTATAGCGGTTGAACTCAACTATGGAGTTCACAAACTCCCATACCTGTTTATTGTTGGTATGGAAGATATGGGCGCCATATTTATGAACATTGATGCCCTCAATGTTCTCGCAATAAACATTGCCGCCCAAATGTGAACGTTTTTCGATAACTAGACACTTTTTCCCTACTTGCTTTGCTCTATATGCGAACGTTGATCCAAAAAGACCTGAACCTACAATTAAAAAATCATATTTCATAAGGAACAATTATTTTGAGATAAAATAGGATCACATCCGAGAATGTGACCCACAGATAGGCAATGGCATTCGGGGCAATATCACCCGAAGAGGTAGACGAAGCCAACGGCAAGAATCATGAGGATGGCGATGACGAGGAGGAAGATCTTGCCCCACTTCTCAGCCTTGCGCTGGAAGAC
>AUXO018278589.1_pt1 | contig 13300 bp, 14 predicted proteins | sample 768731 | NCBI WGS metagenome assembly AUXO01 (sample SAMN02715735, study PRJNA202380) | gut metagenome | biome: sheep rumen | host: Ovis aries | place: New Zealand: Palmerston North
GATCATTTTTATGTGCACTTATAAAACTCTTAAGCTCTTTCTCTTGCTCTTTTGTGCCAGTAAAAGCTATAGCTGACTTACTCATAGAAAACTTCCCTCCTTAATATTGTTCGCTTTTAATTTTATATATTTTTATGATATGCTCTTGCTTGAGATATCATTAAAGATAAAATAAAAATAACTAAGTTTAAAAACTTAGTCATCACAAAAAAATCATCTTATCAATATACATTCTGAACAAATAACAACATTACCAATAGTTTGGAACATTGAATCCCCCAAAACACTTTTTAAAATATTGAATATATTTTATCAAAAATTTTCAAAAATATCTATACTTATAATCGGTAATAATATTATTTATAAATAATTTAATATTTTTTTTATTGATTATTTTAAAGTCCCATGATATCCTTTATTTAACGGACACAACTATTATATTTAATTTTTATATAAAACTCACCATTACAAAATTACTAAAATAGGAGAAATTTTATGAAAAAAACTATTTCTATAGTATTTACAGCTGCGATTTTATTTACATTTATAATGTGTAACTCAGCAATCTCTAAAAATTCAAATGATTCTTCTGATTTTGTAAACCTAAGTCAAGTAGTGCCTGATGCCATACTTGAGATAAGATATTATAGTACATACAATTTTGTCGGAAATAGAATTGATGGCTACGAAGAGCCTCTTGCTTTTCTCACAAAAGAAGCTGCTAACGCACTCAAAAAAGTAAGTGATAAACTTATTAAAAAAGGTTATAGGCTTAAAATATATGATGCCTATCGTCCGCAGAAAGCGGTAAACCACTTTGTAAGATGGTCAAAAGATGCAAATGACACCAAGATGAAAAAATATTTTTACCCTGAACTTGATAAAAATGTACTTTTCCCAAAAGGCTATATAATGGGAAAATCTGGTCATAGCCGTGGTAGCACAGTTGATCTGACACTTTTTGATATGAATCTTGAGAAAGAAGTTGACATGGGAGGAACTTTTGATTACTTCGGTGAATTAAGCCATCCAGATTACAAAAATATTACCAAAGAGCAATATAACAATCGCATGATACTAAGAGAAGCTATGATAGATGGTGGTTTTAAGCCACTCGCTGAAGAATGGTGGCATTTCACTTTAGAAAATGAACCATTCCCTGATACTTATTTTACTTTTCCTATAAATAGCTCATCACTAAATAGCAAATGACTTTATTGTGTGCCTTTAGATGTTAATGCAATTTAAATAAAAAAAGTTTACTGCTTTAATCTAAAGACACCCACATAGCAGGGCGCACGCCACAAAATTCATTATGGTTTACATCAAAATTTATATCGCCATAATAATTAACGATTTTTGTTGTTCCAAATTCAATCCCATACTCCTTCTTATTAATATCCTCATCTCTTAGCCAGTATTCATATGTATCATTTTCTGGTATATACTTATTCTTATCATAACTCATGGCTATCTTGTTTCTTTTTGTCGCACCATTAAAATATATATGAGAATCTCCTATATTTCTATCACGCTCATAATACCCACCATTGTCAAAATATTTTTTGTATTCTTCTTCACTTAAACAAAATATTTTATCAATAGTTTTTGTATCTCCAAGAGTTGTATCTAAAATATTACTTATTTCATCATTATCAAAAGAGCTTTTTATAAATTCTTTATTTAACCATTGCCTTAATGAACATGTTTCCCAAGTTATGTTTTTGTAATTATCTTTTACATTATTATCTATTTCATCAAGTTTTTTTATATCTACAAAATCAAATGCTTTACAATCAATTACATATTTTGTCATTAATAAAACCTTTTCTTTTTCTTTCGCTAAAATTATCCATTCAATAGGTTCCTTAAATATACCAATCAAACCTGACTTTTGTTCTCCAAATAATACAGTGTCGTATTTTTCAAATATTTTAGAAGTATAACTATCCCCCATAGCACTATAATCACTATCCAATATTATTCTTTTATTAACAATTTGTTCAGAAATAGGTATATTCTTTTTTTGAATTGAAAAGCTAATTGTAATGCACGCTAAAACAACAAAAACATATAATAATATTTTAGCTTTATTCATTGTTGACTCCTATTATTCATAATGTTTCATCTAATATTTGTTTTTTATTTACGATATAGCGATTAAATAAACTAACAGCATCTAAATCAACAGCATAGTCTGACAATAGTTACATTCTTTCATATTCTTCTAATATTCCTCTTTCAAATGCACCATCTTCTTCTATCCATTTTGATTTATCTGCATATTTAGACAACATTCCTCCTGCAAGCACTGGTTTTTTTGATACAACAAAAGGCATCCTTTGTTCAACCAAACTTTGTCTAGCAAATAATCTAACAGCTGATGCAAATGTTATCCCCATGTCCCTATACAATTTTTCAACTTTTTCTTTAATGTTTTTATCCATTCTTACTTGCAATACTGTTTCCATATATCACCTCATACAAATGTATTACTTATGTATTATTCTACACTATTTGTATATCCAAGTCAATAATATTACAATTTAACAAAAAAGTTCCCTGAAACCGGGAACCTTTGGTATGAACCATTTATTTAAATCGTTTCTTTTCTATTCTGAAATGAATTTTTTTAACTAGCAAGTAGTTTTTCTATAGTAGAAAGCTTTGCACACACTGTAAAGACTTTTAGAGCCTCTTCAAGGTCTTCTATCTTTGGATAAGTTGGCGCTATACGGATATTTGAATCTTTTGGATCTTTGTGATAAGGAAAACTTGACCCTGCATCAGTTAGTTTAACTCCCAAGTCACTACATCTTTTTACTATATCTTTAGCTGTGCCTTCCAGACCATAAAAAGATATAAAATAGCCTCCTCTTGGTTTTGTCCAACTTATCGCATCTACATCTGAAAATTCTTTTTCAAAAGTATTAAGCACAAGTTCAAATTTTGGTCTTATAATACTTGCATGCTTTTTCATATGATCTTTTATGCCTTTTAAATCCTTAAAAAATACTACATGCCTAAGCTGATTGACCTTATCATATCCTATCGTTTGATATTTAAGATGCTTCATTATATCTTTTATATTATTATCTGATGCAGCAAGAACTGCAAGTCCTGAGCCAGGAAAACTAATCTTTGATGTAGAAGCAAATTTATATACTATGTCAGGATTACCAGCTCTCTCACATTCGCCAAGAATTTCTATAATGTGATCGTGCTTCTCCACTTCATCATAAAGATAATGAACTGTATATGCATTGTCCCAGAAAATTCTAAAGTCAGATGCTTTCGGTTTTAGTCTTGCAAATCTTTTTATCGTGTCATCACTATATACATAACCATCTGGATTTGAATACTTTGGTACACACCAGATGCCTTTTATCTTTTCATCTTCTGACACAAGTTTTTCTATCATATCCATATCAGGACCAGTTTCTGACATTGGCACATTTATCATCTCTATGCCAAATTCTTCACATATCGCAAAATGTCTATCATAGCCTGGTACAGGACATAAAAATTTAATTTTATCTTGATCCTTCCAAGGTTTCTCTCCCATAACTCCAAAGACAAAGCACTGCATAATTATAGTGTACATGACATTCAAAGACGAATTGCCATAAATAATTATATTCTTCACATCATTTTCCATGAAAGTAGCAAGAAGTTCTCTCGCTTCCTTTATACCTGTGAGTCCACCATAGTTTCTGCAATCCATCCCATCTTCACATACAAGACTCGATTTATCATCAAGTACAGACAAAAGTCCCATAGAAAGATCAAGTTGTTCTTTGCAAGGCTTACCCCTACTCATATCAAGGTTTAAGTTCATAGCTTTAAACTCTTCACATTTCTTTTGTAACTCGTCTCTTGCAGCTTTCAATTCTTCTTTTGTCATCTCACTATATTTTTTCATATTTGCACTCCTTTTTTTGCTTTTAGTATTATAGCACAAACTATAAAATTTTGTAAAAAAAAACGGGTTTTTACAACCCATTTTTTTTCTCTATCGTATAATAAGATCCAATAAACTTTGTTTATGAAAATATATAAAAACTTGTATTCCTATTGCTATCAAAATTGACAAAACTAATGCTATTACTAACTTTTTATTTAATGATAGTGAATTGAATTTTTGCTTTACTGAAACTAACATATTTTATCCTTCTCCTTTAACTATCTTATTATTTGTCGCATTCTTGTTATCATGCTTTTTCTTTACTAATACTTTGAAGCAGTGTTTGTAGATATATCATAAGTTACAAAAAATGAAGCATCTATAGTTGAATCACTAAATGTTTCCTGTGTTGCATTACAATATAGCCTTATTTTATTATAATTTTGCGAACTCACAATTATTTCATAGCAATCTATTAAAGAAATATTTGAATTTCTCTGCACTTCACTTTTAAACTCATCAAAAACTCTATTAAGACAACTATTTACTGCCGCTTTCATATTTTGCAATTGACTTGCTGTGAGAGCTCCATTGTTAGATATCACTTCTGTTAACAAAACTATATTAACATTTTGCTCTGCATCCTCCATATCATAATCCATATAATCCTCATCATCAAAGTAATACTTCCTTCGTATTTTTGATCTATTTCCGCGATAAGTATAGTTTTTTTCATTTCCGTACGATATCTCTATTCCATAGTCTACTACGCCTGTCCATCGGCCATCACTTCCTAATTGGCAACCATTAATTACAGTATTTTTCAAATATTTTCCATCACTACCAACATAGTAATAATTGTTATCCACCCATTTATTTGTCTGAATTACACCATTTATCATATAATACTCATCTGCCCATCCATTCAAAACTTTTGTGCCTGTATTATCATAGTACGCCGTTCCTATCCATCTATCTGTAACCATATCTCCATTGCTATCGTAATAACATGATCCAACTTCTTTATCAACGACAAGATAGCCACTACTATTAGCATAATGTCCATCTGCACTTGTATTTTTAAGCATCACTCCATCTGACATAAAATAATAAGTCTTTCCATTTTCAGTAAATTTTCTTTTAGTATACAAGACTCCGTTGTCATCCGTATGATATTTTTTACCTCCTACTTCCGCCCAAGAATTTAACAATTTTTTACCATCAGAATCTAAAAAATATGATTTTCCGCCGAAACTAATTTTATTATTTGTAACTTTTTCACCTTTTTCATTCACAAAAAAATCATCTGGAGTCCATGATGATTTTAAACGCTTTCCATCACTTCCTACGTAATATTTATCTATCCATTTATCTTTTACCATCTTACCATCATCACCATAATAGCAATCTTCATTCCAGCCATCAACTAGCATTTTCCCATCATTCTTAAAATAGCAACTATCGAACTCTTCATTTTTTAAAGCCTCGCCTTCAGAATTAAAATGATAAAAGTATCCATTAATCCTTACAGTATCATTCATCACATATACTCCGCTCTCATCTTGTGCTTTTATAATATCTCCAATAACTAACAACTTATAAAGCTGCGACCTACCATCTTCTCCCAATATATACGTTTTATCTCCAACTTTAATTCTCACATTTTTTTGCAGGCTACCATCAATTTTAAGCATTATCTCATCTCTGTCATGAATTAACGCGTTATTTGTAAACTCATTATAAAGAGAATATCCCGAGAAAAACAGCACTACCAAAATACATACTACCAATAGTCCCGTGCACAAATGCATAGAAAACGTTTTAAGCTTTTCTTGTTGTTCTTTTTTTCTTTTTTTACGCTCTTCCTCTTTTTCTTCTTCTTCTTTTTTTATTTTTTCTTCGAGTTCCTGTTGTGCTATTTTTTGCTTCACAAGTTCAAATTCATCTACTTGATTGCTGTTAACTTGCACATCGACAAATTCTACTTTACTACCACAATTTGGACAAAATCTAGCATCTGGTCTTAATGCATATCCACATTTTTTGCAATTCATTTTTCTTCTCCCAATTCTTTAAGTTTGTCTTTACAATATTCTATAAACTCAAGTACTTCTTCAACATCCCCAGACAATTCAAATTCTTTTAGTGCTTCTTCAATTTTTCCTTCATCTACAAGCTTTTTGCCAATTGTGTAATGTATCATTTTCTCACAATATTCAACATAATACTTTGAGCTCGAAAAATTTCCACACTTTTCAAATTCAAGTTTTGCCTCTTTATACTTTTCTTCATTTACATAACTTAGCCCTGCATTATACATTTCTGTCAATTGAAAATATTTATTTATGAAAATATAAGCGACAATCAAAAGAGCCGTTATTAGCAATCCGGCAACAAAGTATTTAATTCGATTTCTTTTTTTTATCTCATTATCAATTCTTTCTTTCTCCGCTTCTTTAGCTTTATTTAATTCTTTTATTTCAGTTTCTCTTTCCTTAATCGCATTTTCTCTTTCAATTATAGCAATTCTATCAAAAGCTGTTTTTTTATAATCATTCACATCAATTCCGGTCAAGTTTCCAATTTTTTCATAGCGCCTTAAACCTACTTTTAACAAACTTACTTTATCAGTGCAACTCAATTGAACTTTTGTGGTATTTAATAGATAACTAGAAATATTTATAATCTTTTGATTTGCTAATTCAATATGTTTGGCGACATCTTTATAATTACGGATTTTTTCCAATTCATCTATTAACTTCCGTACAATTATCAAATCATTGATATTGTTAGAAAAATCATTAATTAATGTAAGCTTACTTAATATTTCTTCATATATACTTTCCTGTATTCTTTCTTTATAAGCAGCTTCCTGTTCTTGAGTCGAAATCGGAGTGGAAATCGATGCCATTTTTACCCGGACATCATTTTCTATCATTTGAACATCAACCACGGGTGTTGATGTTATTATCAAGCTCTTCATAGATCCTTGACATCCAAAAGTGGTGCAGCCCTTATTCTCAATAAAACATTCTTTATGATGAGGCATTTCGCAGTCACTACATACTACAATTTCATCGCCTTCAATAAATTCAGTTTTGCAATATGGGCAGACCTTGCCTAAATATTTTGAATATAAACCATCCATCCTATTCTACAATATTCTCATCATTCACTATACTTATTGTGCCTTTTGTAATCATGTCTTTATCTTGTTGCTCTGAACCCACCATTGTGTTTTCACTACCCGCATTTACTATATCATCTGATTTCATCCGTTCTGCTATAATAGTATTAAAATTACTATATACATTGACTATGTCATTTTGATGTTGTCTAGTTAATTCAGATAACTTAGATGTCGATTGAATAATTAACGAATTGATTTTGCTATTAAAATAAAAAAACATTGCAATTATTAAAACTAATAGCACAATGAAATAAATATGATGTGTAAACATTTTTTCATTGTTATAAACACTTTGATTTTTCTTTTTTTCATTTTTACTCAATTCATCTTCTTTCGAATCAAATATTTTTATATCTTTTCCTATCTCATCGAAAATGTAAAATCCTTTACATTTTTGTAAATTCCCATTTATTATCGCAAAAAAACCTTCTATCTTTTGCTTCGGATCAACAACATAAGCGACTTGATTTTCATCGTTAAAAAAATTATTCTGAATAAACTTATCATAGTCAGATAAAAAAATCCCAAATCCTGGATGTGTATGTATCCAACCAATAATTTTTGCATTTTCATAATTTTTTTCAATTATTTTATATAGATATTCCCACGTTTTATGTGTAAAAGTGAGTGTTGTTTTTGTTGCCTCTGTATACTTAGCTTCAATAAAATCATAAATTAGTATATTTGTTGTATTAAAGGCTTCTGTGCATGAACCAAGCAAAAGGCCACCACTTTCATTGTCAAACTTATTTTTTGTAAACTCATGGACTTTCTTGTAAGCATTAAAAGAAATATAGATACTCTTTTCATCCTTTTCGCCAACAAGTTTTACATTTTGTGGCAAATTAGTAGTTTCAAAGACAATTTTTTTACTCATTTTTTTACTCCATAATATCAATATCGAAATTAACTCTTTCTCTTGGATCATATTTATGATAAATATTCTTATTTATTTTATGATTCATTGCATAAAAAAGTATAGTTATCAACAATAGTATAAAAAATGCTATTAATACAACAATATGATTTATTGTAAAGCCTCTAAACAAATTGAATTCGTAATTCTGTGTTTCATTTTTTTTCTCACTTTCATTACTTGCATTGTTAGGCTTTACATAATAATTACTGTCATCATCTGAAGTTATAGTATCACTTTCACTCACTGTCACATTGCTAAGAACTATTCCATTATTCTTTAAGTGCCTAATCGCTACATCTATAGGAATTGCTAAATTAAGTCCTTCAGAATCTCTAATTTTCATTGTGTTAATTCCTATAACATAACCCGCATCATTAATCAGTGGTCCACCACTATTCCCAGGATTTAATGAAGCATCTGTCTGAATATATTTGTGATCATCTATTGTTCTATTTGCGTTAGAAACAATACCTTTTGTCAAAGTATAATCTAAACCATGTGGAGACCCCACCGCATATACATCATCGCCTGCTTTAACATTCAGATTATCAGGCAGTTCTAACGGAACTAGTCTAACTCCACCAAGTACAAGAACTGCAATATCAAATTCATTATTTATATATTTCAGTGTGGCATTATATTTTCTGCCATCATATCCTTTAACAACTATACCATATCTATTTTCAACAACATGTGCATTTGTCAAAATAGTATTTTCATTAACTGCAAATCCACTTCCAGAGCTCCCGTAACTCTCTATTACAAATATAGAATTAAAAGTTTCTTCAACATCAAAACTTACAGAATAGGCACTTTTGCAAAGCATTATTACCATTAAAAATACTACTTTAATTTTTAATATCCTTTTTAGCATTATTTAGTGTTAAATAGCAACATCGTATTTCCTATTGATATTGTATCACCATTTTTAAGCATCACTCTGTCAACACGTTTTCCATTAACTATTGTTCCCATTGGAGAACCACAATCAATTAAAACATACTTACTTCCTTCTAAGTTAATATCAAAATGATGAGGTGCCACTAGTTTATCTTTAAACAACACTATTGAATTCTTTCCCGTACTTCCTACACTTGTTAAACCATTAAATACTAAAAATTCTTTCCCTTCAAACTCTCCTCTTGTCACTTTGAGCCATGCGGCTTTTGCAAATTGTTCTAACAAGCCAACGCCTATACCAATCAATAATCCAGTTACTAGTATCCCAAAAAGCCTTGAGACTACATCAGACGGAAACACTTTACATATAAAATCAAACATAAATCCACCTATAAATGCTCCCCAGCCTCCTCCAATTAAACAAAAGGCAAATCGTTTTACATCAAATTTTATCAATCCAATTGCAGTGCCAACTCCTGCTCCCATAATAGACCACCCAAGTCCTCTAATTAATGCACGAAACAATTCACCAGATGAACTAGATTGTAATTTTGAATACATTAATTGTGCTATATCACCACTTATAAAACCAATCACTAAAGAAATAGCAAACCCTATTAATGCATATTTTTTTGCATTTTCCTTTGATCCATAATAAACTCCTTCTCCTATGCCCATAAAAAGCCCCACCATCGAAGCAAACAATGCTGACCATACTCCTGTCCCTACTCGCGTAATTTGTATCATCGCATCAAGCATTAATTCGAGACTATTATGAAAATCATATTCGAGTGCATTGCTAACAGCTGTTTCCAATCCTGATGACACTGTACTACTAAAGTCATAGTTAGGTGCTAACTTATATACTTGAGATAAGAAAGGATGTCCAAGTACATTCGCCACAAATGATTCACAATTCTGCCCAAGTAGTTCTGAAAATATAAATCCAACAATTGCCCCAATCGCTCCCCATGCCAAACCTTTTTCTAATACAACTTTTAAATTTATTTGTCCACCTCCAGCTTGCCCACTTCTAATTTGTTGTGACATTTGTTGCATTCTTTGAGCAGATGGCACATAAGTTACTCCAACAAAATCGCTTTCTGAAAAATCTATGTCATTTCCAATCTGACTTTGCTCTTTCTCTATACTGGTGTTGTTGACATATTTTTGCTGTGCAACTAAACTTTCATTAGTTTCTAAACTTTGTGTTTGCTGCATAACTGAAACTATATTATTCTCATTATTTTGTGTTTTTTCTACAGTAGATTGATTGTCATTTTTTTCTCCATCTAAGGTTATATCTACATCTGCACTTCCATTTACATATTCTGAAATATTGAGATTAACATTTCCAACAGGAAATAAACTCTTATTCTCAAGTGCCCATCTTGCTGCATCTGCTGATAATGGCGAACTTGAATTCCATGATTTATATTGAATCATATCGCCAATATTAATAATAATATCTGTCAACGACTCTCCTGCTCCCCATATGTCACCTATACATATTTGACCTTCTCTAAAATTAGGATGCCAAATAGGTGTAAATATTTTACATATAGGTTTATATGTTGGATATTCTGCATGAAGTATTATTTCAACTTCATGAGTATTTAACACATTAACCTTCCCTGTATCATCAAGATATATACCATTAACATAATAAGTTACATGGTATTTTTCATAAGGCTCAATTCCAAGCGGTGTCACTACAATATTCTTATGATTCTTAAAATCTCTTTCTATTTGCTGATAATCATGAGTTAGTCTCCTCATACGTGCAGTCATTGCCATCTTTACTCCTCCACAAAATATTTATCCTTATCACCAGTAAACTCATAATACTTCATATTTACGCCCAACCTTCCAGCTATAATATGAAAATAAGGAATGCCTAATTCTTTAAATGTTTTATTCACAAAATTTTCCGAACCATCTATTGTATGTATAGTATCAAAACTCATAGTTTCATTACATTTTTCACATATTAAATCTGCTTTTTTCAATTTATGCACTGGTTTAAATATTTTTTTTATATTTTTACAGTTACATTTTCCAAATGTCGCTATATCTCTGTCCAAATCTATTACTGCATTTTCTCCCAAATCTTTTCTAATCACATCCAAGACTTCTGCAATAGAAATCTCATCCGACTTCCACTTCTGATCAATAATGCTATCGTAAATATCATGGCTCATACAATCATTCTTTTCTTCATAATCAACAATATATGAATCATGAGTCAAACCATTAAAAACAAAACCTTTACCTATAAGTGTAGGCAAGTTTCTATCTCTATGTAGAATTTTAAGCATTTCTTGAACTTGTATTCCCGCTATTACTGCTGACGAAGTAGGTGTTGTAGGAGTTTTTCCTTCTTTCATTTCCTCTTTAGTTAATAATGCACATGATTTTCTTTTATTAATGAGTTGCCAATCAACTGTAGTCATAGTGCACTCATAACAAGCGCCATGGCCAGGTTCAAAAACTCTAGCTATTCCATTTAAAGCTTCTATCGCACCGTCTATCCAAACTTTATTCACTTTATAACAAGCTCTATTTATAGCAAGCCGAGCTTCTCTATTGTCAAGCCCTCCAAGTACTATGTCGCAATTTCTAAAAAAACCTAGTCCAACATCATCAATAACATTCAAAACAAAACCTTTTGCTTTTACATCTGGATTTATTTTCATTGCCGACTCTGCCGCAACTTTAGCCTTATACTTACCAATGTCTTCTGATCTAAATAAAACTGAGCGTGTAAGATTTGTATTTTCAATTTTATCTATATCAAAAATATAAATCTCTCCTATCCCTAATAAAGCTAAATCTTTAATTATCTCATTTCCCAAAGCACCCGCTCCGACGACCATTACCTTTGCCTTTTTAAGTCTATCTTGATCCCACCATGGTATAAGCCTTAATCTATCATATTTGTCTTCAATCAACTCATCATTGCTAATAATTATGTTATTTTCCTGCATAAACTACCCCGCTGTTATTTCAGGTTGAAGTCTCAACACATCTCCATCTTTAATGCCGGATTCTGCAAATGTCTTTTCTTCCAACAGTTGTCTTCCTGTTACTTTATGAACAAACTTATAACTGATTGGATTTCCATCTGGCCCCACTGATGGCAACTTAATTTTTTCAATTAATTTAACCATAATTATTCCTGCTTTTACATCATCAGGAATTCCAACTTTTTGTTCCTTATTTCCAGTGGCATCAACCACTACTACATTAACTTTTCCCATAATTTATTCTCCTATATAATTTCAATTATTAATTAATCTATCCTTTTCCTTCAGCGCCATAGAAAGCATTAAAAACCCAAAAGCTAACAAGAAACAAGCAAATCCTATTTTGCACATACTTGCCATCATTCTAATATTATTTGCTGTTGTTGCTCCAGCTTGCTGAATCCCTGTATAAGCATCTCCACCATAACTATTCTTAACTGCATAGTCCCCTATATCCGATACCATTATTCCAAAAAAACCAATGAAAGAAATAGCAGATGCTATGTATTTTAAAACTACATATATTGGCGTCCCTACGTAATTTGAATAATTTTTTACAGCTTCATTAGTTTTTTCAGAATAATAACCTACTTGATTATAACTTATATTTTCTTGTTTTACATAATCAACCTTTTCCCCACAGTTTTGGCAAAACTTTTCACCCACATTTATCTCACTTCCACATTTGCTACATACCATATTTTACCCCTTTGTTAATTCATTGTATCTATATTTTCCATATTCTAATATAGCACTCGATATAATTGAAACCCCTACCAATATCAATACTAAGTCAACAACCTGCAAAAAATTCCACGAAAACCATCCAATATTATTTGCTGTTAATTTCAATCCATATAATGTAATTTCAGATAAAATTTTGACATTTGTTGCCGTTTGAGCGGCTGCATTTTGAATGCCTGTGTATGCATCACCACCATAAGCAGAATACAGCACAGAATTCCCTGTTGATAATCCATTCTTAAACCAATCACCATACTGATAATTTGTATAAAAACTTGCACCAATAAACATCAATCCAACAACTATTCGTAGTATTATAGCCATCTTAAATGTTTTACTGCTGTTTTTATCTTTGTACCTATGTTGAATAACTTCATTTTCACACATGTTAACAAGTGGCTTTATTTCAGTTCCACAATTCTGGCAAAACTTTTCACCATTTTCAACATCAGCTCCACATTTTTGACACTTCATCTATTTTTTCTCCTTATATCTTTAATTCATTAAAAAACAAATAAAAAACCAATATGTATTTTTACATATTGGCTCCATAAATAAAACGCAAAAATAGATTAAATAATTAACCTTTAAAAGTTTCCAATTAGAAGAGATTCTCT
>AUXO016894158.1_pt1 | contig 13299 bp, 21 predicted proteins | sample 768731 | NCBI WGS metagenome assembly AUXO01 (sample SAMN02715735, study PRJNA202380) | gut metagenome | biome: sheep rumen | host: Ovis aries | place: New Zealand: Palmerston North
GATGCACTTAATTTGAATTGCACAAAGATTTTGAAGAAATACAAAAACGAAGTATTATCTCATTTGAAGAACATTACAAAGTTAGAAACAACTATCACATTGCACAAGCCAATTATCGTTAAGATCTTTGCTCTATCTGGTGTTGCATCTATGGCAAAGCGTGATTGGCCAACACTTCCAATTGTAAGTTTAGATAGAAGAGCTTTTGATAGTTTGAATTGGTTCGTGTAAGGAGAAGAAATGATTAAAAGAATAGTTCACATAGATCAAAATTTTCCTAGACGTTTTAGCGAACAAGATATACCAGGCGCAGTAATTAGCAACACAAACTGGGGTTTTGATACACAAGCTGAATCAGACAATTTAGATGGCGCAATCACAACGTCAGGTGCTGGTGCTATTAAAAGTTCAGAAATATCGCAATCGACTTACGTAGATCAAAACTACGACAATACAAATAGTATTGATAATCGCAAAATTGCATTGCCATTTCAATACGATAATTTAATTGCTGATGATGGTCAAATTCGTTTTAACGCGAATGTATTCAATTACATTGTTCACACTGAAATCGACAACATTATTTTAAAATATGATGCGCCAGTAGTGTATACAGAAGGTGTCGAAAACAAGTACACTGGCGAATTTGCATGGAATGAAAAATATCACGTAGTTGAAAATAAACCATATCACATTATATTTGACATTTTGATGCATGATCCGATGGGCATCGATAGATACTGTTATGAAGCTTGGATACGTGGCAAAAAGTTTGGACATATTGATAGAAAAAATGACACAGCTACTGATGTTCATCCAGATGAACGTATTCAATATGCTGTGTTCACAAGTACAACAGAAGTAGAGCCAGTGCCAGGAAAGTGGACTGTTACACCCGACATAAACAAATACATAAGTATTCATAGTGCTACTGAACACTTTGAAATCAACAAACTGCCAGATCCTTATCAAGAAAGTGATAAGGATCCTGAATCAGCATTTAAAATTACTGTTCAATTAAGTGGTAAAGGCTATGATACAGATTACGTCAATACTGATCCTAAACTGTATCAAAATTGGAAAGATTTGATCGAAAGTGACTCTTCTACTGAACAGCAAATCATGGAAGCATGGGAAAAATGTGATGGTGTTAAATTCAAGTTCTTCGATGTAGCTGGTAACGTTACTTACTGGGTTATGCCTCACATTGAAATTGTTGTAGTAACACTTGAAGATTTGTATAACATCAAGAAGTTATTGTTAGAATTTATCAATACTCATCCAGAAGATTTGCAACTTGGCACAGACCTAATTGGCAGAACTACAATTAAAGTGACAAATCCAAATAGCAAATTTTCAGATAGTGATATTTTGATAGAACTTGATGAAGCAAGTCTTGGTGAACTTTACAAAAATACTAGAAAAGAAAAATATATCACTATAGATGGTAAACACATTGCTAAAATCGCAACAGAAGATGTCGGTAATATCGACGATTCTGGTTGGGTAATTGCACATGCAATGATCGATATTCCGGATTTTATTGACGAACTTAACGATCTTAGAATAATGGTCAGAAACTTATCTAGAGCCGACGGTTCACTTGGTGAATGGATCAAAGAATGTAGTGATAACCTCAGAAAGCTTACACTTGATCCATTTGTGCCACAATATTTAAAAGAAACAACAAATAAGAATTCTGCATATTATAAGTTCGTAAAATTCACTGAACGTTATTTGAATACGATGTTTAAAGCGTATGACAAGAATTGTTATATCAGTGTTCTTGAAGCAATTGCAAGAATTGGCAATTTCAACGATTACACAACAATTTACAAAAACTTGTTAGATAAATACGATAACGATCATGGTGACATGCTACATATTACTGCTGATGAACTTAACGTAATAATCAACGCAGATAGACAGGAGCCTGCTGAAAATGAAACTGAACCTAACTAGTGAAAAATTAACACGCTTACTATTATCAGCTAATCCAGTATTAGCTAATTGCAAAGGTAGTGTTAAAGCAGTTCGCTTGTTTATGAACATGCTCGGTTTAAAATGTGCTTTAAACGTAAGTGGTATGGGTGCAATATTTACATTTAAAAACTTAGGTAGCAATCCCAAATATCCTACGATGCGTGAAGCTATTACTAACGGTACACAAACATCAGAATATTTTTCATACATTTGCATGGATACTAATCATACTGGCTTGTTATTTGCACGTTCAAAAGATTACACTAATTATAATTTGTTTTCGATAAAAATTTCTGAACCAAATAGTGAAAATATTTCTACATTGTACATATATCCTTGGACAGCAGATGAAATAGAAGAATGGAATCGTTCTGTACCTGATGAAATGAAAATTCAATTATCTAACAATTTTGCTGAACGTCAGTATTATACTATGCTTGCTTTAAGTGATATAATTAAAAATTTCAAAACATATCAAGAAAGAACAGGTGTTTTCCAAGGAGCTGAAATACTCGATTCATATACGTTAGTACCAGCACTAAATAGCACGGCAGATGACTCAACAAAAGATTTGGTGATTTGCGTTACAAATGTTACTGATAAAGATCTTCTACCGGTTAAAGCGATATTAGCAAAACAATTGCAAGAAATACTACCAATAAATATGATAGTAACAGAAGACCACATTATAGGTTGTGCAAATGAATGAATTTTGGACTAGTGAGAAATTAGGAAAGCATCCACAAGTTGCTGAAGAGGCTGCGCGTCTCTTCAAGCAGTATGCTATATGTCCAGCTGACAAATTATTAGCTCGTTTAAAAGAGTCTAAATTCAAATTTGGCAATGTTGGTCCTATTTCTTGGAATAATCTTTTGACAAAAGCAGACTTAGATGATTGCTTACAGCAAGATTACATCAAAGCAGCTTTGAAAGTCACGACTGCACAACCTGCAATTGGTAAAGGCGAATTTGTATTTGTATCATTGTTTGACAACATCGGATTTGCGAAAGATCACGGTGACTTAATCGATTTGCAAACTAAGAAGAAAGCAGAAGTTAAGGGTATTTCAAGTGCACTCTGTAATGGATATTCTGACAAATACAGACAACTCAATCAAGCAATTTTAAGTGCAGTGTTTAGAAACTTCAAGTTATCTCCTCCAGGAAGACTCGATGTTGGTGCTTGCAAAGAACTCGAACGCTTTGCTTCACATAGTGATAGAGAACTTTATTACATTTTAGACGCTTTCAGAAATACAACTGTATCACACAGACCAGTTGTTGAAAGTGCAATGTCAAATTACAAAAATAGAAACAATCACAATTTGCTAACTACGATTGCTGCTATGCATCTGTATGACTATCTGCGCATGGAACAAACAGATTACTTACTTGCAGTAAATAACAATCAATTTATGTGCTTTACTGCTCCATCGAATGTTTATCAAGCAGCAAGTATTCTTGAATACTTCACAATTGATGGTTGGCAAATTGGCAAACGTGGAATGACGGTAACATTAAAGTAATATGGGTGCAACTACTTCAACAAGTCTTCTTCAAAGAGGCGTAGCTAGCAATACCGTTTGTAATAAAACAAACGATTATCAGATAGTGCTTGGTAGCATTGATGGACTCGAATTAGCAAATACGAACATTAAGAACTTTCAAATTGAAGAAGACATTTTCTCACTATTGCCAGCAATGTGTTTTGACATGGTTGATGCTGGCTCACTATTCAATAGTGGTGATATGTATGTTGGACAGACTTTATATGTGCAATTTGCTCCAATGAGAATGTTTAATGAAGAAACAAAAATTACTACATACTCTTCAATGAGAATGAAAATTGTTTCAATCATTAACACACACTCTAACACAAACGCTACTACTGTATATCACGTTACTTGTGTATATGACGCTCTTGGTATTTTGGGTGGAGTGTATCCTTATCCACCAAAATCAGAAGTACCAGTTACAGATAGAGTAGCAACAGAATCAAGTGTTAATGCTATCAAAGCACAGTTGAATGCTGGTGGTCTTGACGCAACAGCAGATATTACTACAACTGACTCAATGATTTGGATAAACACGAGAAATAAAGTTTATCAAGCAGTCAATAAGTTCTTAAATCATTCCTGGGTATCTGAAGAAGATGCATTATTAGCATATACTTCATTTGTAAATGATAAATCATTCAATGAAAAATCAAATACTGATGAAATTGAAGCAGCATTTACAAAACACGCTACTATTACTTCTTGTAATACTTTGAAATTGAAATCACCAGAAGCAACTTATATTCCTGCAAAACTTAAAGGTGAACACGCTAATTGTTTCCGTTTTGCTAATGCTACTGTTAAAGGTTGTGGTGGCATTACTACTATTGTCAACGATGCATATAAGCAAGTCGAATACACTTACGATCCAATGGGCATTCTAAACGTTGATGAAATGTATGATTTTGAAACAGCTGATACTGTAATTTCAAAAGGTTTAACAAAGCAAAAGATAATTTTTGGCATGTTAAAGCGTGAATTTGACAATCCTGAAGTCAGTATGGCAAGTAATGGCTCAAAAATTGACACATTGTACAATTACACGAACAAAATTTCAGATTGTGGTATTCACTTCCCAAATACTACACACGCTTATTATGACGTAGCACCTGCACATAATAAAGCAGTTATTGCATCGTTCTTTAGCACAGCAATTGACATCGTTTTCGACGTCAATCAGCAAAGTGAAGAAGTATTGAAATCGAATGCATTGCCGTACATTGGACAAAAAGTAACGCTTGATTGTAGCATGTCAGATGATGAAGTTAGTGAAAATTATTCTGGCGATTACATCGTAGCACAAATCAAGTACAACATATATAATAATGAGCCTGCAATGTGTGTGCTTACACTAATTGCTGACGGTACATATAAGAAACCTTCTTTAACTACGTAAGTTGTATGGCAAATAAAAATATTCGTGACACATTTGTAAATGATGAAGTGAGCGTTCAACAAATTCTTGGACGAGATGATGAACAAAAGTTCGACGATCACTGGACTGGCAAAGTAATTGACAATGCTGACCCATTGTACATGGGTCGTGTTAAAATTCGTATTCTCGGTTATTACGATGGAATTTCTGATGATGCTATTCCTTGGGCATTGCCTGAAGCTACATATTTGGGTTCTACACAGGGTACATTAATCGTTCCTGAAGTTAACACTGTCGTAAGAGGCTACTTCGATCAAGGTGATGATCAGAAGCCAATTTATACTGCTATTGCGCCAAGCATAGACAATTATGCCACTTCACAGATGCTAGAACATCCCGATGAACTCTTTGACTATCCTAATGTGATGGTCATGATGCATACTGACGAAGGTGAACGTGTAACACTTAATCGTTCGAATGGTGAAATGACAGTATCACACAGAAGTGGTACTAAGATAGTTATTGCACCAAATGGCGCTATCACAATTGAAACTTCGATTCCATTGACTAAACCAGGTGCTTCTGTGAAAGCTACTCCGCCGGGTGCTACTATCAACTTAGCAGGTAATTACAAATTAACGTCAAAATTTGGCAATATTGACATCGAGTCTATAAAGGGAACTATCAACTTAGATTCTAAATTTGGCGACATCAATATCGGCAAAAATGCACAAGATATTGATGATGGCTCGGGTAATAAAATTCCAAGTCCAACAAAACGTAAAGTAAACAATTTCTCGAACTGTTTATATACTGGTGCACCTCACTGCGATCCAATTGCACTACCAAACGTGAATGTATATGTCTAGTGAATTTCCAAGATATGGAGAAATATTCTCAAAATACAGCAAATCTGCTAATACTCCAGATTTAGCAGTTACTGCGTGTCATCTAGCATTAACAGAATTTTGGCGTCAATTCAAAGCATATTTTTCTACTGCTAAATTCTTATTTAAAGGTACTGCTGTGACAGGTCCAACAGCTGTACCCGTCACGGGCCCAATTGGAGGATTTAACCAAGCAACTGAGTTAAACATTCCTCCTGAAACGTATATCAAGATTAAGTTGCAAACTACTCCAGAACCGTTTGTGGGTTTATTCAGTTTATTCAGCTACACACTTACGATGACAATGTGGCAGGTGGATTGTAAAGCTGGAGGCTTTTTAACACCATGCCCAGCACCATTACTAGCAGAATTTACAGCACAAGCAATTGCATTTAAAGCAAAAATGTTCGGTTTAGCACCTTCTACACATGAAGATGCTATGGAGATCTTATCTGATGGTGTAGAAGAATGTTTGAAAACATGTATTAACGAAGTGCCTTACACAGGCGTTGCTGGAGCAACAACGTTAACAGGAACTATGACAATTCAGTTCTAGCATAAATATAATAAATATATGGAGTTTATATATGGCAGTTAACAATCCTGACAATCCGCTAAACCTTTACACTAGCAATATTTTAAATTATCCTGACTTGCTAAAGAACTTCTTGTTCCAAGTGAATTTTCAGTTCAACGCCAACACAGCACTTTCTAGAGTCGTTGAAGCTATTGAAAAGAGAAACCAATATGGCGGTGGCTCTATTGGTGAAACCTTGATGCTTAGAGCACGTTCTATTAGCTTGCCAAAGAAAACAACCGGTAAGATTAACACTCATTATATGGGTTCTTTGCGTAACTATCCTGGCAGAACTAAGACTGATGGTGACGTTTCCATCAAGTTCGATGAATTCCAGGATTTAGCAACACAAGAAATCTTCTACGAATGGCAGAACTTGATTTATAACCACGGTGCACCAGACTTGTCTGAAGCTACTAACATACCTGGTAGCAACATCGAAACAGGTGGTGCTGTATCAGACTTTATTGCACAATACACCGCACAAGTAAATATCTACATTTACGACTCTGCATTACGTACACAGTTGCCATTCTTCTGGAGATTATACGATGTATTCCCAACCGATAATGGTACTGTTAGTCTCGATGCTGAAGGTGAAAACAAAGTAAGTCCAGAACTCACATTCAACTACAATACATGGAAGATGTATAGGAATAGAGGTAGTGTTGATCTAATCAACTAATAAACGTGTTTCCATATATTTCAGAGAAACACCAGTCTATCTGGTGTTTCTTTTTGTTTGATAAATAATTAAAATACGTGAGGTTATTATGTCGTATATGATTTACAACCAGTGCGGCTTGAAGATAAGAGGTGCCGATGGTCAGTTCCATAAATTTGACGGTATTATGCAAATCACAAAGAATATCGTCAAACTTACATTCGAAGATTCTACATCAATGGTAGTTTCTCGAGGTCACAAATTCTTCATTAACAATGAAGAAACTTTCGCAGAAGATTTGAAAGTTGGTGACAAACTTGATTCAATCAAGGGTGAACACATTGTCAAAACTATTGACGTGACAACTACTGAACAACCAGTTTACTCACCTGTCAATGTTGCTCCAGATCACAAATATGTGACACCTAACGGTGTTGTTAATGGCAACTGCGCGTTCATTGGATCTACATCTACACTTGTTAGTCCTGATTTTCTTGAAAAGATGGTACCCGAAGATCCTGTAACTTATAAATTTGGTTACGCATTCAAAATCTGGGAATTGCCCGTGAAAGATGCATTCTACGTTATGGGAGTCGACTCTTCATCTGGTACTGGAAAAGACTACGCAGTTATTCAAGTTCTTAGAATTTATAGTAAAGAACACATTGAACAAGTCGCTGTGTATATGAACAATACAATCGACGCAGAACATTTTGCATCAGTTGTAGCAGACATTAACAGATTCTACAATGACGCTCCAATGGTCATCGAAAACAATGAAATTGGTAAGACTGTTGCTGATAAAGTCTGGTACGAAGAAGAATGTGGTTCTATCCTCAACACAGACCACAATGGCAAAATTGGTACTCGTGCAACTAAAACTTCAAAACTCGATGCTTGTATAGAACTAAAACGTTTAATCGAAAACAATATTTTGACACTTAAAGACGCAGAAACTATCAAACAGCTTTCACGTTTTGAAGAAGTTAAGACAAACGTCTTCCAAGGACCTTCTACTTCACACGATGACTTAGTATCTGGTCTTTATTGGGCATGCTACTGTTCAATGCAACCTCAAATTGACTACGATGCATTGACGATGGTCAAGAAGAAAGAAGATGATGAACCACCGCAGACTTGTTTCTTCGAATCAGATGAAGATGTTTGGGGCACAATGTTGCTATGATTGATGTTTGGCAACAGACTACAGATATTTTAAATGAGGTCAAGGACAGAATCTCGGTTCTGTCTGACGACCATCTGTATTACGAGTTGCGCACAAACACTAAAAAGAAATCAATCATTGGCACAATTAACAAAACTTATGACGAACATGTCAAAGTAGTCATTATTCAGTTACGCGATAAAATGTGGCGTATTTCAGCAAATGACAATGATGATTCTATTGAATCAAACATTGCACAAATGCGTCAAGAAATTATGACAGAAGCACTTGTTAGAGAAATTGAAGAAATATAAACATTTCTTGTAGTTTTTATTATACTTTCTTTAACAGGAATAAACATGTCAGTTCATACAGAATATGTGTTTAAACAGATTTATTACAGCAAAGCAGTACAAGATAATTTGTATGTTGATACTTATGGTTGTATGTACGCTGATTATGGCTATCCGTTAAAAGGACTTCGAAGTTCATATTTTCCTGCTTTTTGCAAAGAACCCAATAAAATTTTCATATACGACTATGAGTCGTTGCAAGAAGACAAATATTTTAACGAGTTGGTTTGCAATTACTACATAAACAGAGTAGTTAGACAGTCATTAACACATAATATTGAAAACGCGATAAAAGAATACATTGCCAAGCATGCTGCAAAAATCGAACTTGGCTTTAAAAACTTGAATGGCACTACATTTCTGCAAGATATGATTTTGCACAACGTTGCAATACTAAATCAGATTTACATTGCAGCACAAGAAGAAAGCATTTTAAAGGAACTAAACGGACCATGTCAGATAATAAGTTAACAGAAGACAAATTCTTAGAGCTCATCAATAAGGCGTATGCTGGTTTTAATTTCATGCATCTTAAGACCACAGAAGTCTCTTACGATGAGCGCTTTGATTCAGCAGTTTGCACAATTTGTAAACCATTTATGTCTGAAATTTGTGTATGCTGCTCCAGTGCAATGTCTCTTTTATCTCTGCTGAATAAGAGCCGTGATGATGCTGAACTTGAAGACGTAATGACTTCTGTGAGCTGCAATTGTATCATTTATCTTGTGACTTGCAAAAGAAACATCGAATGGTATGTTGACAATCTTATAGTCTGCATAACTGAAGAATCTGTTGGCAAGCTCATTGATGAGTATGTCGGCAACATGAACGCTATTTACCAGCAATTGTATGACATATTTGACCCGTACGTTACTGATGAAACTCGCGAACTAATTAAGCAACTAGAAGACGCGTTCGACCACCAAGACGACGATGACGATGACGATTTAGTTACGTAATTTTCGAAAAAATTATTTACATTTAGCAAAAAATAATTTATATTTTAACTATACAGAACCTATCAAACAAGGTGGTTGAAAATGATTGGATTGATTGACCGCTTGAATAGCAGAATCAACTTCGTGCCTTCTCAGAAAGAGTGCATGAAATTGCTGAATGAATTTGTCACACATGATTTGTTCACTAATCACTATCGTGACATTGAACGTGTGTTGACTGGTTTTCCGAAAAATGAGCAGTCTTTATCTAACATCGTTGAAGATTTGTTCATTAAGCGCTATGTAAATGAAGGCTACAATGGTTCTCCAACTAGTACTTCTATTTCTCTTGACAATATTTTACGTTCGGATTTGACAGAACATTTTCAGGTAATGCAGTATCTTTCTAGCATTTACGGATATTCTCGTCTTAATCGTATTTCTGGAAAGTAATGACTGAACTTGAAAAAATACTAAGTCAGATTGACACACAATACATAGAAGCAAATGACGGAAGGCGCTTTGTAATTTCGGGCGCCGAACGTTATTTTTACAAAGAACAGCTCACCACTTACACTATGCGTGCATTTGGTGATGGCTGTTTTTACGACTATACAAAGTATTTTGCCAGTCTTGAAGAAGAGACAGAAAACATCGACTCTTCAAGTAAATTACGTGCAAGAATGATAGAGTTAGCAGACGAACGTCATATTGTTGCTATTAGTCTAAAGGGTTTGCCAATTAGCTACATCAATAAAAAATTAGAAGAGACTGATTGTAATATTCGTAAATTTACTGCAATTGACAAAAATTTATCAATTGTTGATGAATTGTGTACAAGTAAGTAAAAACTTGATTATACTTTAATCATGTCATCTAGAAACGCTTATCTGTCTAAATTTTTACTCGTTAAATCACTTGACGAATTTCCGTTTAAGTATGGAACGATGAAATCATTGAAATTTACACCAGAAAAAGGCACACGACACTACGGAAGTGTTAATAAGCAGTCACATGTCATTATAGATTATCGTAATATTTTTGAAACAAAATACGATGAACTTGTTTATGCTATTTTGAAATATGCTACAAAAGGATACGTTTCACCTATACGAAAAGTATTAGAATCGCACAAATTGATTAAAATTAAATCCTTGACTATTCAACAAATTCGAGAAATTCACGACGCTAACATGGTATTATTTGCGCAATTGGCTGCAGATATTGCTGAAAGAAAACTTATTGACGAAATTAACAAAATTTAATAACAGTTTAACCCAACTTTTATTATAATTTAATCATGAATAGCTTAACTACTACAAACTACATTGTAAAAATCACTTACCCGACAATTCGGGAATTCGAAAAAACAAATGTACTTTATGTGATGGAAGGTACAGTTGCTGAAACAGCTAACCTTGCTTATGCGCGTCAGTTTATTTCTATCAAGAATGCGAAGGCTGCAATTGCTGCTCGTCTCAAATATCGTCGTTGCAACAATTACGATGGCGCCAAATTCGAAATTATTAAGGTCGAATCAACTGTAACTGAATTAAACGTCGAATATACTCAAACCATTCAAAAAGAAGAGGAAAACTAATCATGATGGAATTTATCTCTCAGTATGGTTCTCCGATGGATGCACTTTTCTCATTTATTGCGCTCATCTATCTAATTGTCATTTGTCTTAACTGGGACACTAACAAACGTTCTTATGCTACACAAGTGTTTCTTACAATTCTAAATGTTGCACTTATCATTTGTGCTTTCTTGACAAATAGCACATTCTTGCTTGTTCTATGGTGCATCTGTCTTTGCTGCAACGGCTACACCTTAAGAAACATACGTAGTAAAAATGAGGACTAATTATGGAATTTCCGTTACTTGAAAGTCTTGCAGGTGCTCTCGCTATTGCTTACTTGGTTCTGTTATTTACAGCAAGGCCAATTGGCAATATATCTAAAACACGCACGGTAGTCTTCATTTTGCTTGACATTGCATTGCTTGCAATCAATTGGATAGCAGACAACTGGTTTCTTTTCATAATTTGGCTTATCTGCCTTATTATTGATGGTCTCAAAGCTTCAGACGTTAACTAATTATGACTTTAACTGAAATTGAACATGATGATATTGTTAAAAGCAACATCATCATTTGTCGGCCAAGCAACCCAGACTACCCAACATTATACGATTACATTCCAGAATTATACGGTGAACACAGAAAGCGAATGTCATTTTTGCAGTCTAAGTATGTTTTAGATTATACGAAAAATATGGACATCGTATGGGAAGCATCTTTCGAAAAAGAAATAAAAACAGGTTGTCTTAGCTGGCAAAATTTTGAAAGTTTATATCGTAAATGCTGGAAAATTGAAAATTTGACAGTAAATAATTTGCACGAAATTGTTCTTGATAATACAGTTTATTTGTCAAATTTAGTAAAAATGTACGAAAATATGAAAATTATTAACGAATTATGTACAAAATAATTCGTTTTTAATTATATTTTAACTATCAAACAATTAAAAAAGGAAAATAAAATGATTTCTTCATCTTTTGCATTATTTCTCATCATTGTATTATTTGCTGGTATCACATTCTTGGCTATCGGCGTCGTTAATGAAATTGACGTTGTTGCTTTTGTAGGTACATTATTTCTTGCTATCGAAGTAGCATGTATCATTGCTGTCAGTATGCTGATACTATATGGTGACATGCAACTTTGGAAAACAGACAAATTAACCGTGCATATCGCAGAAATTACGCAAACAAAAGAAAAAACGCCTAATTGCTACACAATTAACAATAATAAGCTATGCGGTGAATTTATTTACGAAGATGCAACTCACCGCTACGAGAACAAAAATAATACTCTCATGATTAACCTAAAGTAATTATGCAGAAGTACAGAATTAAACAAGTCGGTCACGAATTTTATCCTCAAGAAAGAATATTTTTATTCTTCTGGGTCAATATTAAGCTCGATTCAAAACAAGCTCGTGACTGGTACTTGAGTACATTTAATAGAACTTCTGATTATTATCAAGAGTCATTTCACGAATCTGCAAAAGACGCATGGGGCACAATTCACTGGTACACGCCTTTCTTCACGACTCTCGAAGCAGCAAAAGACTTTATTAAGTGCTACAAGTGGTACCTCCAGAAAATCAAAGAAGACAAAAATCCAACCGTCACAATTCACAATTTGGACTAATTTATGAAAATTTTTCGGCACATTCTTGCTCATCTCTTGTGGATAATTCCGCTACTTGCATGGCTCGGTGTTGGCGCCTACGTGTATCAGCATGACAACGATGAACTAGCTAAAGGCAAGTGCGTCTACGAATACACGTCAGAACATTGGCACAAGCATTCTCCACCGACGTATTCTAATCATGCAGTTCGTCTTTACAACAATAAAGCGTATGTCGTTTCAGGTACTTGCTCTGATTCGCATGTATCTTGGGGAGATGAGCACAGAGTCTTAATATTCATTGGTGTGTGCTCGATTTTGCCATACGGTATTCTATGCACCATACTCTTAATATTCGGTGGCTGTGCACTATATGAATTGTTTAAATTTATTTACGGAAAAAAATAACGTAAGGAGAACTTGTATGGCTAAAGTAATACACACAAAAAACACCTACGAACATCACGATTGGGCAAAAAATGAAGATGGTGAAATAGATGACTTTGCATTCGAAAGCGGGTTTCACAATGGACCACGTTGTACGCGTTGCTCTCACGCATTTTGCGAGCATTGCGACCCAGACGGATACAACGAAGGCCCTTGTAT
>AUXO014168622.1_pt1 | contig 13296 bp, 17 predicted proteins | sample 768731 | NCBI WGS metagenome assembly AUXO01 (sample SAMN02715735, study PRJNA202380) | gut metagenome | biome: sheep rumen | host: Ovis aries | place: New Zealand: Palmerston North
AGTTACAAAAAAGCATATTTTAGCCACATAGAGCCATTTTTTAAAGATATGTATATAAATGATGTATCTATTAAGAAAATAAGTTTATGGGCTGATAACATGAATTCTAGTGACCTATCTACTGAATATAAAAATAAAATATATGTAATTTTATCTAATATTATGGATCATGCTATAAGAGAATATGGAATTAAATCAAATCCTGTAAAGGCATATGGTAGATTCCAAGAAAAAAATGATAAAGTTATTCCTGATGATAAAAAGATTAGATATATTACTTATGATGAATTTGTCAAATTTATAGGTGTAGTTGATGATCCTCTATGGAAAACCTTTTTTATATTTGCTTATTATTCTGGATGTAGAAGAGGAGAAATACAAAGTCTGAAATGGACTGATATTGACTTTACTAATAATGATATTTTAATAGATAAAACACTGTATGAAGAAGTAAAAGGAAATGTAGAGATTACTTCAACTAAGAATAATCAAAATAGAAAAATAAAAATGAGTAAAACATTGAGAAATGCTCTACTCGATTATAAAAATATAGTTATGACTTATAAAGACTTTTCTGACAATTGGTTTGTTTTTGGAAACACTAGATTTTTACCAAAAACTACTATTGACCGTAATAAAGATAAATATTTTAAAATATCTGGTGTTCATAGAATAACAATGCATGAATTCAGACATAGTCATGTATCTTTATTAATTAATGAATATGTAAAATCATCTAAAGAAAAGAATATGAAAGTTGATACAGCTAAATTCTTTTTAATGATGTCTAATAGATTAGGACATACAATTCAAGTAATGCAAGATACTTATATGCATTTATTTCCTACAATACAAGATGAGATTGTTGATTTGTTAGACAATCTATAATTTATGCTTATTTTTAATAAAAACTAATAAAAATAAGAGGTAAAATAAGAGGTAAAAAAATAAAAACGTTGAAAAATCAACGTTTAATAGTCAATGGTCGGGAAGACAGGAGATTTTATTTATTATATCATCAATTTAATTTGCTTTATTTTACAATGATTTAATAGTTGGTATTTTTACTCATTTTGTTACATTTTTAAAAAAATAAGATAAAAATAAGATGTAATTTTTTAAATAAAATAACTTATTACTTCTTTTTCTTTTAATGGCAATATTCTTTTTAAATCTAATACTGCATAGAATCTGTTTCTTCTTTGTTTTATATGAATAATTTGATATTGCATATTATATTTTTTATTAAATTCAGCTACTTCTTTTTCATTAAGAATTCTAGTTTGATACATCTAATTCCTCCTTTCGAAGTTGTATATTAATTTATAATAAAAACTTATGCAAATGACCAATTTTTAAAATTCAGTTATAAAATACACTTGTTTTTTTATAAAATAAACATTATTTTTGCATTTTTTACGCAAAAAAGCTCCTTAAAATGCAAATTATTACTATTTTAAAAAATTTTTAAAAAAAGAAGCTAGTCATAAAGACTAGCTTTTTTATACTTCTAAAAGTGGTCCACAATCTACTCTAAATCTAACACCATCGGCTTCTAATATTGCAACACCATTAGGTGTAAATTTTGTAGGCAATTCTATTTCTTTTACTTCAAACACTTTATCACAACACCAATAGTCTCCAGTATTTAGTATACCATTATAATTAGCATTAGATCCATCTCTATTACATTTTGCTAATGGTCCAGATGGAATATAATCATTAATTCCTACTGGAGAGCCATAACAAGTTGCATAACATCCTATTGCTCCATTTTTATATTTATTATTCTGTGTTATGATTTTATCAACTTTGAATACTCCATTAAACTTAATTTTAGAACCTACATGAAGAATTTGATCAACTACTTCACTTTTGCCATTATTTAATAATTCTTGAACTTTATTTACAAAAGTATTCCAATCATATGGATTATTTCTTCTTATGTCGTATGGACAATCCTTTCCAGTCCAGTTATTATGCTGAAATAAAAAAGACTTAGCATTGCTAACTCCATTTCTTTTTAGTATATCTGCTGCTAAAATAACAGCATTATCAGTAGCTTTTCTAATGTCTCCATCTGCATTATCACAAATTTCTATAGAGATAGTTTTCATGTTCCCATCTCCATTTCCATCTCCTTGACACCATGCTACTTCATTTTCTGGCACACATCTCACAGCATAATCTTTATCAACTACATAATTCCATGATGTATAAACATTTTTCCAACCATTTCTTAATAAGTTTGCATGTGCTATAGCATTTGCTCCATTAGACCAGTTAGATGTATTATGTATAGTTATACCTCTAAAACCTGTTCTTTTTATTCCAGGTCTGCATTTATAACCTAAAGGTGCTAATCGTTCAATGATTTGCATTCTTCTTCATCTCCTTTGCCATCAGCTTTTATTCCTGTTTCTTGTAAGTCTTCAAAAGAGGCTTCTTGTGTATCTTCTTCTAATTCTTCTTTAGTTAATGTTGTCATCAAATCACTCCCCTTTCTTATAGTTATAATTTGAATAACCAATTAATGCTCCTAAAAATGTAGCAATTACTGCAATTGTTTTTACTATAGTAGTAGTATCAAAATTATAAATTTCTCCTAAATCTGTAATTAATGCTATTGTTGGAGCTACAGCAGTTGCTAGAATCCACTTTAGTGCTGTATATAGTTTATTTTCTAAAATGAAACGTTTCCTCTTTTTTTTCATAAATACCTCCTATTTATTTATTAAAAATTCTTGTAATTCTTTTTGAGCATCTTCTAGTTTTTTAACCGAGTTCCCATTTATTTCATGACTTACTAAAGCCAGTACAGAATTACATAATACTTTTGTAAATGAATCTTGATCATGACTTGTATCTTCAAGTTTTCGAATTCTACTTTCATGGTCCTTAATTGCTATATCATGCATTTCAATTTTACTTTCCTTTTTCCATTTTACTATCATATTTATAGTTCCACCTAATGTAGTAATTACACCACAGATAGCAAATAAAACTATAAAAAATGTTTTTATATCTTCAAAACTCATTTTGTATTCCTTTCTTTTCTTTTTTAATCATTTGTAAAATATATAATTGATCCGTTATATTGATTATTTGAACTACTTCCATATTCAGGATCTCCAGTCCAGTGTCTAACTAATTGTCCATTTAGATTTATACGTACTCTAAAATGCCCTATATTTGCATGTCTAGGTGCTAACAAAAAAATATGTTCTGTTGACGGCTTTGGTAAATTGCTTAAAAGAACACCATAATTTGGAATGTCTCCTACTTTAAATGCTATTGTATTTATAGATAAAAAAACTACATTACCTATTTTCATGCAGTTATAATCCCAGTCAGTACTATATACATAATCTGTATTAATAGTTAAATTTATATTTTTTGTTTTTAATAATTTGTCATTTATTTTCATATTATCTAGTTGTACTAGATTGTGGAGTAATTAATTATTGCATTCAATATAAGTTAATATACCTGTATTATTTAAACTAAATGTTACTTCTTTATTAGTTTTATCAATGCTAGTGGTACATGTGCCACTACCATTTTTTATTATTTCTACAACTCGTTCAGCAAAGATACAATATATGCCTATTGTACTGTCTCCATTCCAACGTATTATTACAAATACTGGTCTAAATGAACTACTATAATTGACTTTATGAGTTGAGGTCCAATCATTCTGATACTTAGCAGATATTGAAAATTTTATTAATTTATTATTTATGTGCATTATTATGACATTTAATATCTTTAATAATCTATGCATCTCTTGTAATGTAAGTGAAATGTATGTGTATATATTTATCTTTAGATGTTGTAAATCCTCTTCCAGATTTAATCACTCCTGAGTTGTTAAGAAAAAACCAACTGAATGATTCTATATCATATCTACCACCTATTCCAGCTGCATCAGTTGATTCATTTGAAGGTTTATAAGGTAAAGTAGCAATGGTATCATTATTTGGTATATTAGATATTACTGGTGCTCTTAATATTATTTCTACAACATTACCTGATCTTACTACTGAATTTATATCTGGGGTTCCTAAATAGGTAGTATTAAGTACCAAAGATGACTTAATAGCTGGTATTAATTTAGGATTCAATTTCATAGACTATCACTGGCGAAAGATACTAAATATCTTCCACCCCACTTCCTCTTAAAAGAGGTCCTAGTACATAAGAACCTCCTCTCCATTTGTTGAAATGGTATATATATATATATATATTCAAGCCATTTTATCATATTATTCTCTCCTTTCTAATCATCAACTAAAATAGAAATTTCTTTCCAATTTGTTGTATCACTTCTCGGATTTCCACTATTGTTTCCTGTTAAATTTTCATATAATGTTTGGCTATAACAAACAATAGTTCCCTTAGAATAAGTTCCTCCACTTACCCAAGTATCAGATCTTATTCCTAACAGATTTAATATGTCTCCACCTAGAATCTCTAAACTCTCGTTATGTCTAGGGAAACTATTTACTCCTACAGATCTTTTTATTCTGTCAAAGAATATTATTGGTATTCCTCGAGATACTACTAAATTATATGTTGTTGTACCTATTCTATCTTCTAAGACTATTTGCATATTCCATTCATAGTTATTGTCTAGTTGAATTGTTGTAGTTACATTATCTTGCAATGTTTGATAAGAACTATAACTTGAATCTGTAGTCTTTTTATATCTCATTTTAATAAAAATAGTATTCTTATTATCTAAACTAGAATAAGTGGCATCAACATTAACATTTGTAGGATTATAGAAATTATTTTCTCTTTGAATATTTATTTTTGCACTAGGCTGAACCCAGTCTAATACTTGAATAGTTAAACTTTTTGTTGCAGTAAATCCTCTTGAATCTGTAAGTGTAATAGTAGCTGTTGTATTTGATGAAACATTTATTGTACCTATATTAAATACAGCTGTGCTACCACTTATAGATGTATTATAGGTTACTCCATTTATTACTGCTTTAATGCTACTTAGTGATGCTGACTTTTTAGCACTTGCACTTGTTATATTGATTCTTAAAGTACTTTTATTTCTAATAATTTTTTGATTGTTTTGGGTTATTGCTGTTGTTGTAGAATTAGTATCTAAATAAGCAGCATTAAACGTTGGACTTACATTAACTGCTTTTGCTGCAAAGCTACAGCTTTTTGTTCCAATTGCAGTTGAGCCATTATAAGTTGTTACTTCTATTGTTCCATTAGCAACTGTACTATTTGGTATTTGTGCATATATACTATCAGCAATTGTAGAAGTATTAAATGTAACATTATTAGTTACTCCACTTGCAGCTATTACATATGAATAATTGTTCAATTTGAATACTACCTTATGAGTAAAAGAATCAGATTTTCTATTCATATGAATAACTATTGTATCTCCTATATTAAAATTAGGACTATTATTAGGCCATGTATTAATTGATGGCTGGCTTGCTCTTGGTATTGTAGGCAATGTAAATGTTCCACTTGCTGTTCCACTTACAAATGTTGTAGATAATGAACCAGATAGTGTTGCACTATATGAACCATCTGATGAATGAGTAATAGTAACATCATTACTAACCAATGTATAAGAGCCTTTAGAATAATATGTTCCTATATCAACTGATTTTCCCCATGTACTTGCTGTACCTCTAGACCAACTTATGTAGTTATTAGTTACATTTAAAACACCATAGAATCTTACTGTTGATGTATTATTAGCAGTCGATTGACTTAATAAGTCGTAACCTACTTGGTAATTACATCCATTTAAATAGACTGTGCCTACAACTGTCATTAACTAACACCTCCAGACACATTAACTAAGCCAATTCCATCATTGACTAAGCTTCCATTATTGTATATTTCTATAGGAATAAATCTAAGTTTATTACATAGTGTAATTTCTTCTTCTACTACCGATTTTTTCATATGGAATTCATCTTGTGAAACCCAATATATTTTATTATTATTTTTATCATAACCAGCAAAACCAACTTCATTATTCATAACAACATATGAACCATCTACACCATACATTTTTAAACCATTTTTATTTAATTCTGCTATTAAAGTATTAGCTTCATCATATACTTCAATTTGTCCATTTTGATTTAAATTTGAACCTAGTTTTAATGTTCCACCTTTTATTAAATCTGCAGTTAAATTAATAACATTGATTTGTTCCATATTTAAAACATTGTCAATTGTCCATGCAGATTGGAATTGTCCATTTATTCCTGTTTGTGAAAAACCAATTCCACCATTATTAATCATTATTACATTAGTTGCATTTTCTTTAGGTAATGTATCAACAATTAAAATTTTATCTCCATCATAAATAACATAGGATGAGCTTAATGCATTCCATATTTGAGATGTTGCCCTATCTAACTCTGCATTTAGAATCACTTGAATAGTAGAATTTGATTCTTGAATCATAGCTTCTGTTTCACTATTAATATTTGAAACTAAATTAGATAATTTGGGAGTAAAATTTCCAAATTCTAATTGTGTATATTTACCTAAAATACAATCATATTCGTAAGCAATAATTTGTGTAGTGATATTTATTCCTAATTTTTCATCAATTACTTCTATTCGATCTCCTATATCTGTTACTTTTTCAACATTTGCACTCAAATTATAATTAACTTGAGGAATACTATTTATATCAACATAGTTTTGTGCTTGAGAAGTAAGATTATCTATTAGTGCTGTCTTATAAGCATTTTCATCTAAATGACCTTCATCATCTTGATAATCTTCTTCAACTATCTCACTTTGATCAAATGATATTGTTTTTGTATATGGAATCAAATATTGTTTTGATGATTCTACATAAACACTTGCTGTTGGATCCAATGCATTTAAAAGTATTCCATCTTTTCCAACTGGCATTAATTTTGTTACTACATTGTCCCAATTATAAGTTGCTGTAATATCTTTTAAATTTTTAGCATATCTAATTGTTACCCCATTGTCTTGACCAATATTGTCATAAATTCCAATTGACCAATTATCTCTAACTAGATGTCCTCCCCATCTTTCTAAAACAACTTGAATAGCTTCATACAAAGATTTCCTGACACATCTAAAACTATTAATATTAGTTATATTAGAAATAGTTGTAAATGGACTTAGATCACTTGTTGCTGAATTCAAATGATCTAAGGCATCATTACAATTTTTATCTACAACATATGAATCTTCAATAAGATAATTATTTGAATCATAAAATACATGTTTGGCTCTTAAACGTATTTTATTTCTAGTCTTCTCTACATTTCCAATTCTAAATGGTTGTTCTCCTTGTGGAGTAGGAGCTACTATTATTTGATTAGACAATAAAAAATCACTATATTCTAGTGATGATTCAATGTCTAAATAGAAGTCTCCATTATCTTCTTTTCTTACGATTGCTTTAAGTGGCTGTAATATCTTATCTCCATTAGAGTCATAATTCTTATCTAATACATTAAAAAGTTTTATCATTATAACCACCTCGTATAATTTGAGATGCTAGCAGATGTAATATTTCCAGATAAACCAATTATGTTAGATCCACTTTTTAATTGAAATACTTCATAATTTCCAATTACTTGTCTATTCATTAAAGAATTATCATTTGGATCATAAGCTTCTAAAAGATTAGTATCAATAACAATATCATTTTTTTCGCTTAAGTCTATATTAAATATTTGTACTTCATCTAAAGAAACTTCTATTGTTCCTGTTCCACTTATTTCTAATATTGGTTTTGAATAAATGTTTCCTTCATTTAAAATTGTATTTTCTCCTACTGATAATGATATTGATGTTTCATTTAATTTGTATTTAAATGGTTGGCAATGTAATGTTACTGTTGCTGTTCTGAATTTTATTAATTTTTCATAATCAATTTGATTTAGGATTTGGAAATAATAATACTTATCTGGTTCATTTGAAAAAGTTATTGTTCCTTTTTGATTAAAGTAAGAAATAACTTCATCTATGTCATATGGACCAAATAATCCTATTTCAATTGTTTTATCATAAGCACTATAACCTAAATTAGTTATAATATCTCCATCTCTTCCATCTATCGTTTCAGAAGATGCTCTCATTAGAGGTTTAGATATAGAAGGTAATTCTTTTATTGCTAACCCTGTAATATTTAAAGAATTGGCTCCATTAATAATTACATAATTTCTCATAAATTACCTCCTAACCATATATTTCATCTGTTACTTTTTTAATAACAAATTTTCCTATTTTATCATCATCCATTACTACATCCATATCTTCTAAAGCTTCTCTAACTGCTTTAGCCATTAAATTATAATTTGTTTCATAAGTAATATTAGGATTAATTACTGGATTAATTGATGATTGAATTCCAGCATTTAGTCCTCTCATTGCACTATCTACATTTCCTACTATTGAATTAATTGATAGGTTATCGGCCATTTCTTTTGCCACATTATCTGTTGCATCTGAAACTAAATATGAATATTTATCTATTCCTTTAGCTAATACACCCATGAAATCTGGCATCCATTTTTCATATTCTCTTAATGGACCTTCATCTGGTCTTGAGAAGTGTAAGAAATTTTTAATTTTATTAGCTACATTGCTTACTGCTTTAGTAACTTTTCCTATTGCATTCTTGATACCATCTGCTAATCCTGTTATCATGTCAATTCCCCATTGCTTTGCTTTATTAGGTAATTGAGTTAAAACTTCTTTTAATTTATTGATGATATTGTTTGCACCATTTTTTAAATAATTAAGATTATTTGAAAAACCATTTACTATGTTATTTATTATGTTTTTACCCAAATTAAGTGCCTTACTAGGTAATCCTTTAAAAAAGCTTATAACTGTATCAATAAAATTATTGATAAATTTTTTAAAACCATCACAATTGTCATATAAAAGCTTAAAAGCACCTGCAAATGGATTTACAATTAATAAAAGTAATGATTGCCAATTGTTTTTGATGAAATCAATAATTGTATTAAAAATACCAACTATTTCATCAAAAGCAGTTTTTATACCATCCCATATACTTTTTGCTATTGAAATAATTCCATCTCTAAACCATTCACATTTAGTCCATAATAATACTATAATTGCTATTACTGCTCCTATTGCAACAATAGGCCAATTTATTGCTGCTACAACTGCTCCAATGGTTGGAATAACAGCACTTATTGCTGAAATTATACCTGTTATAATTGGAATAATTGAACCAATAGCAGCAGATATTACTGGTAATGCTGTACCTATTGCACCAATGGAAGTAATTAAATTTCCTACAATTAATATTACTGGTCCAATAGCAGCAACTAAAAGTAAAATTGTTGAAACTATAGTTTGCATTGTTGGACTTAAATTATTAAATTTCTCTATAAGATTCGTAATAATAGTCATTACCTTATCTAATATAGGCATCAATGCTGTGGCCAAATTACCTGTTAATACTCCTAAGTTATCTTTTAAATTAGAAAGTTTACCATTGAATGTTTCACTTTGCTTGTTCATTGCTTGATAATACTTTCCACCTTCTTTTGATGCATTAATCAATGCACCATTCAAATCTTCCCAAGTAATTGACATCTCAGCAGCTTCTTCTTTTGTTATACTTAAATAATCAGCTAACATTCCATAAACATCTATACCAGCATATGCAAATTGCTTAATATCTAGGGAAGTTGCTTTACCTACATTTTTAATTTGCTGTAAGTTAACTGCCATTCTAGATAATTCATCATCTCCACCACCAGTAGCTGCAATTGCATTTCCTAAAGCTAAAATTGTTTCTCTTGATTCATCTGCACTTAAACCAGTAGAAAGTAATAATTGGTTAGCTTGTGTCAAACCAGCAACATCAAATGGAGTTTTTGCTGCATCTGTTTTTATTTGATTAATAACCTTGTTAGCTTCTTCTGCACTTCCTGTTAATGTTGTTAGAGCAGTCTGATATTTTTCCATTTGGGCATTATATGTAACTCCTAGTGCCATAACACCTGCTATTGGTGCTGTTACTGATTTTGTCAAATCACTACCAGTTTTTGATATTTTTTTACCAGTTTCCTCTAACTCTTCTCCAACTGCTTTTATTTTTTGTAAACCAGTGCTTCCAAAGTTTTGTAGTTCTTTGTTCATTCCTTTTAAAGCATTTTCACTTTTTGCTATTTCTACACTTAAACCTCTATATTGCTCTTTTTGCTCTTCTGTAAGTGAAGAATACTCTCCCATTTGCCTTTGAGCTTCTTTTAAGGTATTAAGTCTTTCTGTGGTAGCTGCAATATTCTTTTTTAATACTTCTTGTTTTTGTGCTAATAATTCAGTATTCTTAGGATCTAATTTCAATGCTTGATTTAATTGTTTTAGTTCTGAATTAGTTGAATAAACTACTTTATTAACATTCTTTAAAGCAGATTCAAGTTTCGTTGTATTACCACTAATTTCAATAGTAATACCTTTAATATTTTTTGTTGCCATTTTATACTCCTTTCTTATGAATACTAAAAAAACTACTCTGATGAGTAGTCTTTGTACTACTCAAAAGAGTAGCAAGGATTATTAAACAGCTCTTTCATATACTGCAGAGAAGAAACTTTCATATGCAGCTTGATTGCTAGCATTTGGTTCCATATAAACTTTAACAAGTCCATCACTTAAACGTGCTGCTGCTGTTATATTTAATGTATCAGTTACAGGCTCTTTTGATGCTTCTATTGTTTGGCTAGAAGTTGATGCTCTTGAAGCTGATACATTATAGAACCAATACTTTCTATTAGATTGATCTCCATCTATTTGGAAACCTAAAGCAAAGTCTTTAACAGTATCATCTTTGTTCTCAAACATTGCTCCATTAGTATCTGCAGATTCTCCTAAAACTTGAGTTCTAAATGCATCATTAATTAAAGCAATTTCTAGTGAACCAGAATAACCTTGATTAGTAAATGCATTAAAGTACTTAGTATTATCAGCATAGAAATCTGCACTATCTCCTTCTGGATCTAGTGTTAAATTAACTGCTCCTGGTAATGCTACAGGAGTGCCATAAGTAATTGTTCCACCTTCTCCAATTGTTATTGGTGCAAAATGAACATTACTTAATCCAAATTTTACTTTATTTGCCATATATTTACCCTCCTTAATATTTCAAATAAAAAAGCACATTATCTGTGCTTATATTTCATAAAAATTATGATAGATTCTTTCATCTTCATCCCATATTTCATTTTCTAAATCATATGGAATATTGTTAGTTGTTAATAAATCCTCAATAGATTGTTGCAATACAACATCTTTTTTTTCTGTTACTAATTCAATTTCAAATTCATATGGTCTATAGTATGTTATATTATTAGCTTTAAATGTTTCTGGACTAATCTCTCTATATACTACAAAAGGTGGATTAATATTTTTATTAGAATCAAAATGGTCATATGCTACAGGTATATCTAAAGTCTTTAATAAATCATAAATATCTTTATGCTTCATATTAACCTCCATTTTTAATAATGTTTTCAACTGCTATTTCAAATTTCTTTTTTGATTGCTCTTCAACTGGTGCTATATGTACTTTTGGAGTAGTTTTGCTACCATTTCTGGTAACATGTGGCTTTTCTAATAAATGAGTAAGTTGATAGTTTGTGGCATTATGAACTATGCATTCAACATACCCTTTACCCTTATTAGTTTTTACTCTCCAACCTTTTCTATATTTTCCAGTTCTTTTTGGGGAAGTATTTTTTAATTCATTTGCTGCATCTTTTGCAACTATTTGAGCTTCATTTGTTATAGCTTCTTGAATATCACTAGAATATTCGTTAAGTATATCATTTATATCTAAAATGGAACTGTTAGCCATTTATACCAATCTTTCTAGCACATACTAAAACGATATCAAATTTATTTTTAGGATCAATTGTCCTAATTACTTGATATCTTTCATTATTCCATTCTATTTCTTCTTCTCCATTGTAATTAAGTCTTTTAATAACAAATTCACAACTAGGAGTTAATCCCACTTCTACAGCACTATAAAATTCATTAGTCTTTACACTTTGCTTTTTTGCATAACATTTATTTCTAGTTTCAGAAGAAGCTAAGATATTACCTATCTCATCTTCTTCTTTTACTAGATTTATTAAATAAATAATTTCACTATATTCCATTGCTAACCTCAATATATTCTTTGGTATGTCTTAATGCATCTTTTTGCAAAGCATATACATTAGAATATAATTCTGCATTAGTAACATCTAAAAAACTTAAAACATAAGTAATTATTGCATTCTTTATTAAACTATTGGGAGTATTTATTAAAGTATCGACTATGCCGATACCTTTAAGGTCTAACTTTGCTGATTCGATCCAGATATTTATCATGCTATCAAATTCAGTATGATTAATACCTTGAATTTTTTTTATTTCTTCTAGCAATTCTTGCATAGTCTTACCTTCTTTCTATAACTAAACTGTTTCTGGTTTAGCAATTAATGTGAATGACTTATCTGCTACTGCATTAGCACCAACATATTGTCTTCCTAAAATTCTAATTAAATCAGAAGTCATAAGTGTCTTATCATCAAATTTAAGATCAACTCCTTCTCCTTCTGGGTAATTAGCTAAAGTACCATGATCAAAGTCTCCAACTATTGCATAAACAGCTCCTACTGATGCTGTATTATAAGCTGGTAATGTATTATTAAATCTAACTCTTATATTATCAAATATATCAGCAGCATAATTATTAGCTAATTGTACTCTTTTGAATTCAGCATAAGTTAATTTGTTCATAACAATAGTGTAGTCTCCAGCTTCATCACTTAGATTAGCTATAGCATTGAAAACAGTTCCCATTGCTGGAGCTTCTGTGATTTTATTAGCAGATACAGTATCATAAATACCATCACTATTTGGAGTTAGAGTTTGTGGTAATGCAGCAATTTTAGCTATTAAACTATCAGCTGTTTTCTTAACAATTTTATATGTTAATTCATCATACACATAACGTAAAAAATCCTCTCCACGCATTGCATAAACTTCATCTGAAATTGAAATCCATTTCTTTATAGAAATAGGTTTTAATTCAACAATTCCTAATACTAAGCTTTCTTCTGTAACTGGTGCAGTTCCTTCTGCATGTTCAACAGCATCAGAAGCACTTGCTTCAAAGTTTACTTTTAAGTTTCCTTTTACAGATACTTTTCTAACTAATGACATAATGTCATCTTTTTCCCATGCAGTTTTTACAATATCATATACAAAATCTGGTAC
>AUXO014403124.1_pt1 | contig 13294 bp, 12 predicted proteins | sample 768731 | NCBI WGS metagenome assembly AUXO01 (sample SAMN02715735, study PRJNA202380) | gut metagenome | biome: sheep rumen | host: Ovis aries | place: New Zealand: Palmerston North
CTGCTCCATAACAACCGCACCATTGGTGCTGACAGCAAGGAGATTGGTGAGAAGGTGAAGAGCTACTACGCTTCCTTCTGCCAGGGCGAGATTGTGGTTACCGACATCCGTACCGCAGAAATGACTAAGGTTGTAGAGAACACATATCGTGCAGTAAACATAGCCTTCGCTAACGAACTTTCTCGTATCTGCCGTCACGATAATATGGATGTGTATGAAATCATCAAGATATGTAACATGCACCCTCGTGTGAACATTTTGCAACCTGGTCCTGGCGTGGGTGGCCACTGCATAAGCGTTGATCCTTGGTTCTTGGTTGGCGATTATCCCCAACTCGCTAAGGTGATTGATGAGTCCATGAAGACCAACGACTACCAGCCCGTATTTGTGCTTGAAAGAATCCATGAGATTATGGAGGAGAACGGCATCACCGACAACCGCAAGGTTGGTCTTTATGGCATCACTTATAAGGAAAATGTAGATGATGTTCGTGAGAGCCCCACACTCCAGATGATTGACATTCAGGAACGCCATTTGGCACGTCCTCTGAAGAGTTTTGACCCCTTCTTTACACAGAAGGAGATTGTTAAGAACCAGATTCTGGACTTCAACCAGTTCCTTGATGAGGTAGATATGGTGGTAATCATGGTGAAACACGACCACATCAAGCAGAATTGGGATAAACTGAAGGGTAAGGTGATTTTGGATTGTCACAATATCTGTCCGCTGGAAGGCGTATATCACATCTAAATCATAAGGATTTCTGGTAGCACAGGTGGAACGAGAGTTTGCAGTTCGATACTGCCTGCCAGAACAATTTTTTATAAAGCGATAAGTATTATACACAGTATGATTTCAAAAGCAAGGATTTATGAGGCACCAAAGGTGGTAGTATTATACCTTGTACCCTACAATCAACTGCTTAGTACATCAAATCAAGAAAAGGTTGATTTTCTTAAATCGTGGATTGACACCCGTTTTACATGGTTGTATGTAAATATAAATGCATTATAATTTCTCAGTATTGACTGAGAATATGAAGAAAGTATTTAGTATATCCTTTGCGTGTATCATCGAGATAGTATCGACTATTGATTTCTCACAAATTGGACTCAAATGGGAAAGTATTTATTACTATTACTAAATGCTCTGTTATATGTCTTTGTAACGAGTTTTAGCCAGGGTTGCATTGCCTGTAATTCTTCGAAATCTTATAGTCGTTTTATGGCTTTGTTGGATTCGGGGGATTCTGTGATAGATATTAATACTGATTACAATCTCAGTCTCAGAATAATTCAGGTGTCTTGCAAGTATACAAGGCAGTTAGGTGGCACCCCATTTTATGTTAGTAACAGCCTAATATCACTAAAAAAGGGCCAGATATTAATGCTTCCAGAAAAATGTGTGGTGGTAGATGAGAGTTGTTCGAAAGTCTTGGGTACGAATATATTTGAGGCTAATGACGTTTTTCATGGTTATGTAGCTAGTAAAAAGAAAGGAACGTATAAGTGTCCGATAACAAAAAAAATAGTGATTCCAAATGGGAAGACGCTTCGATTTTCAAGCGGTGCTTTGCAGAACGCTGTTCTTAACATGTCTGGCAGTATAATAGAGTCAGCAGCGAAGCCGATATTCCGTAACAGTATTATCACAAATATTGGAAACCAAATATTACACGGCAGGTGGTTCTTTTTTGATGGACAATATATTGTAAGCGAATATCTGGAAAGGTATTCTAATTATACGATTGATTTTGATAATTTAAAATTGTATTCAGGAGATAAACTAGAGGTTTCTAATGCTTGCTGGAAGAATTTATGTTTAACAGCTCCCAAAATTTTGTTGGGAGATAATAAATACGTGATTCCTGGTTTTTCTATATCAAAAAATGACACAAAGAACAAGAACCATATTTCCACGGATGTAAATCTTGCAAATTATAAGGATTATATTGTTATCCTTTCCTTCGGCGAACATGTGCATTATGATTGGCGGGAGGTTAATGGCAGGCCGACATTATACAGAGGGCTTTCGTCTATAGTACGCAGTGCAAGCAATGGCAGTTTCGCTATTGTAGATTCAGTGGAGAATTTCAAGAGAGAGTATCAATACACAAATTCAGGTAACAAGGTATTGAAACTCAATTCTACCGGCTACTTGTTAAAACCCTGTAAAGTAATTATAGACAGTTGTCAGTTCTTTTCGACCAAGAGGATTAACCCCGGCTTTATGTATATTTATTCTGGGAAAGATATCTCATTGAAAAATAGCAGTTGGATTGCGAGTTCCGAGGGGACCCCAAGCTTGCTTGGTATTAACTATTCCGTATCTGGCACTGTTGAGAATTGCTTTTTCAAAGGCTCGTATTATGAAGGAACTGCAACATCATACGGACTACAAACATTTGGTTCAACCAGAATTAACGTGAATAAATGCATTTTTGAGGGGAACCGACGCGGATTGGACTTTAGCGGGAGTCTTTGCCAAAGCAGGTACTGCATAGTAGAAAATTGTAGGGTTGTTGGAGATATTATTAAGCATACGGGCTCTGGACTTGGCGGCCATTCCACTTCAAGCCATAATATTTACAGGAATAATGTGATTGAAGGCTCATCATCCTGTGCAGGGGTCCAAACCAGAGGCGAGTATGAAATAGTGGAAGGCAATGTCTTTGACTTGTCGTTTAGTGCGGCAGCTGTAACTTGTGCTGAGAATACAACAGTCAGAAATAATATATGCAAAACACCCTCTAATACCTTTGTTTGGATTGAAAGTTCTTCAATTAAAAACAATAAAGTAGTTGTTGAGAAGAATACCTTTCGCGGAGGTCGTTTGGTACGAGGACAAAAAATACTTGCGTGCGATGTTATAATAAAAGACAACATTTTCGAATACACTTCATCTTCGTCCTCCATAGCACCAGTGGGTGATAGAGTGCATATCACATTAAAGGGTAATAAAATATTGAAAGGAGAGGATAAAGCTGTGCTTTATTACAAATATAACGAAACGATTGATCAGCCTAAAGCAGAGGGTCTCTCTTCTGGAGATGTAGTTGATGTCAGGGTAGAAAGATATTCAAAGAAGATAACTCTTTAGGACGATAATTTAAACAAGCTGTAAATGGCAAATATCCATATTGGCAAAGGAGATATTATCTGGTCATATATCGGTAGCTTTTTCAAGGTGGCTGCTAATTTAATACTACTTCCTGTAGTATTGTGGTTGCTTACTGATGATGAACTGGGCATATGGTATGTCTTTGGTAGTGTTAGTCAGATAGTCGTTCTTCTTGATTTCGGTTTTGCGGCTACGGTAGCACGCAATATAGCGTATGCTTGGTGTGGAGTAGATTCTTTGAAGAAAGATACCATAGCAGAAATTCAAGAGAATCAAGAGACAAACTTTGAGTATTTTAAACTAGTACTCCAAACGTGTAAAGTGATTTATACGGTTATTGCAGGAAGTGCTCTGTTATTTTTGCTAACAGCTGGTTTATTCTATATCAATTCCCTGGATCCGTCCAGCATTGTAGCCTGGATAATCTATTCTCTAGGCGTTGCACTCAATATGCGCTATTGCTATTATACTTCTTTTTTGCTTGGAGTAGGCGCGGTAGCAGAAAATAATAAGGCAGCCATCATTACTAAATTGGTTCAAATAGTAGTGTCCATAATATTATTATTTGCAGGGTACGGAGTGCTTGGCGTTTCCATTGCGTATTTGCTGAGTGGCATTGCTTTGCGATTAAGTTCAAAGTTGTATTTTGATAATTATGAGAATATCAAAGTCCACTTAAGTGAAATAAAAACAATGACTTCTTGGACTGAAGTAAAGAATACGTTTAAGATTATTTGGCACAACGCATCAAAAGATGGATTGGTAACACTTGCCAATTATTTGAATACGCAAGCTAATACACTTATTTGCTCATCGGTTTTAGGGTTGGCAACAACAGGCTCATACGGCCTTTCGGTTCAACTATCTGCAATAGCGGCGTCAATAGCTGGAATTCCATTTTCCTCAACACTGCCAAAGTTACAGGAGAAGGCTGTGAAGCGAGATAATCAAGGCGGTCAGAAGTTGTTCTCAGGAACAATGATCCTGTTTATGGTTTCATTTATAATAATCACAGGATTAGTAATTTTGCTGTTACCAGTTATCAAATGGTTAAAACCTACATTAACTATCGATGTCTGGTTGTTATTGGCTGTATTCTTCCTGGCTCTGGTTAATCAGGTCTATCACTATTGTGCTTCATTGATATCTACATTTAATACGTTGCCTTATACAAAGGCATTTATCATATCGTCTGTCGTGGCAGTGCTTTTATCATATTTGCTAACGAAATACACTGGAGTTGGTATTTGGGGTTTGGTCCTCGCTCCTCTTATAGTGGCGTTTTCTTATAATGTGTGGAAGTGGCCACTGTATGTGCTCAATTTATATGATGTTTCTTTATCAACATTTATTAAGAGCGGTTTTTCCTTCTCAAAAACTGTTCTGAGTGAGGTTGTTACTAAGTTAAAGTTAAAAAAGATAGAATAAGAATAATAATGAGGATATTGGTTTTTGACACGTGGCTTCCTTTGGCGCATCGAAAGCTGTATAACAGCATTATAGAACTGTTGTCAAGGTCAAATAAACTGATTGTAATTAATAAAGGAGGCTATTATGACATTAAGTCTGAAAACATAACCTATGTTAATATTCCTTTGCTAGATGTGGAACATGGTGGCCTATGGTATAAGCGATTTGTCCATTTTGTTAATTTCTTTATGGCGAGAATTGGCATTTTGGGCAATAAATACGATAGTGTCTTAGTGACCACATACCATACCCGACATTTCAAATGGCAGAAGAGATGGCTGGATAAGAAGGAATTATACCTTATGGAGCATTATAATGTAGACGACATAGCAAAACCTTCCATGTTAAGTCATTATCTGAGTTATGCTAATAAGGTTCATCATTTGGTGTTTGCCCCTTTCATAGGTGACTATTTACATTCATTAGGGGTAGATAATAAACTAATACATTTTATTCATCATCCTTTATTTACAGTTAACGTTCCTGTTTCCGCCAAAAGAGATGATGCTTATATTAATGTTCTTAGTCCGGGTTTGTCCAATGATGAAGTTATAATGGATTCTATTATTGAGTATGAAAGAGAGTTTGGAATACTTGAAAGAAACAAAGTTAGATTACTGTTACGTTCAAAAAAAGAGTATATAAATATCCCGTCCTCAATACAGTTCATAAAGGGCTTCTTGTCAAATGAGGAGTACGAAGAGTTATATAATGCGGCAGATATAGTTTTAGTAATCTATCCTTTAACATACCGCTTTAGATTTTCATCAGTCATACTTAATTCAATGACAAAACATAAGGTGCTGTTAGGGAATAATATTGATATTGTTCAATATTTTTCAGAAATATACCCAAATAACTGTTTAGTATTCGACTGTATTGAAGAGTTTTTTAAGATAATTGTAGAGAAGCATTATTTTAGCGAAGAAGAGAGGGCTATTTTTATCAAAGAGCATTCAAAGGAATCGATTGAACAAGAGTTGAATAGTATTTTCATTAGTTCACATTGTTAATTGTTTTTTATGGAAGATGTAAAGAGTGTTAGTACAAGCAAAGTGGAGAACAAGATAACAATAAACTATCTTTTACTGCTGGGATTGTCGTTGCTGATAATCCTTAATCTATTATCCCTTTATGTGGGGGGATTAGCCATACTTTTAGGTGTCGTGGAGAATATCCTTATTTTCTATTTGCTGTTAAAAGGAGATTCAAAGAGGGCATTATTGTTTATGTGCTTATTTTATACAACCAATTATGGAAATCCGGTCTTTTTTGGAACATCTCGTGGCCTAGAAACTATTTATTGCGTGGAAAACTTGCCGTTGTTTCATGGCTATCTAATGCTACTAATGTTTTTTTTAGTGTTCGGAAGGGTATGTTTAATTAAAAAGAATAGTATTAAGTCCTCTAATATCCTTACCAAGTTTGCCTATTATACATTGTTCTCAGGACTTCTGATGGGGTTATTATCAATGTTGATTAATGGGTTTCAGTATCGTGCGCTTGTGTCCGACTTAAATCAATGTGTAATCCCTGCTCTGATGATTATGGTCTTTTCACAAGTATTTGAAGATGATCAAGTATATGTAAAGAAATATTTGTCGTTAATCATTCATATTTTTCTCTCTTATGTAATAATAGGTTGGATAACGATTTCTTTGAATATATATGCGGACTTTGTTCTAGTACGAGATAAGGTTTTAATGCTACCAATGCCTAGTTTCTATATTACAAGTATAATATTGTTTATAGGAATGATTGACACGTCAAAGGATAAAATTATTATAATTGCCGCTTTTTTATCTTCTGTGTTTTTTCAACTGTTCTTTGATAGCTGCATGAATGGTAAATCGTGGATAGTGTTCATATTGACACTCATTATTGGGATTTTTTATATTGCGAGAAACAGTAAAAATAACATAGTTTTATATGGTTCAATCCTAGTCATTTTGGGTTTTTCTGCGATTAAACTTGCACCTAAAGTTAATGAGTTTATATCGGGTACCGAAAATACAAAGTTGTTGGAATTTATTTCTATGTTTACTGCTGCCGATAGCGGGGATTTAGATGATATGGATTCGTCGTCTCAGTTCCGTTTTATTGAGTTTATTAATGTAACAGAACAGTATGTTGAAGAACCTATATTCGCCTTAACAGGTCGGGGGTATGGAGGCTCAATTCATAGTAATGGCTATTTTTGGGACAAGAGTGAAAGCGGATTTACTATGGATCAATATGATTCTGACAAGTTTTATAGGTTACATGAAAGTGTAAATGTCATCTATTTGAAGTTTGGAATCATCGGAATTCTCTTCTTGTTTGTCATTTTGATTAAACAAATTAAGGGATTTAAATATAGCCCATGGAACTATATTGGTTTTATATGGTTATTGTTCTTTTGGGGGTATCAGAATTCGCTTCTTTTTATTGGACTTCCCGCAACAGTAATCGGAATACAATATATGAGCCAAACGAATAATAGAGTAATCGCAAATAAATAATGAAAAGAATTTTGTTTGTTACCACCTCATGTTTTCCTGTTAGAGGTGCAGAATGTATTGTAAATGCTAGACTCCTTTCTGTTTTATCAGAAAGCGGACAGTTTAAGATAGATCTAGTTACGAAAAAAAGTAAGTGGCAGAATTATCCCTCTGATTCATTACAAGAGTACGGCATCCAACTTGAGTCACTAGAAATGGTAGAAGTTGATAATAGAATTAATATTTTGACAATATGGCAACACCTTCTTTCATTTCTTAAATTTGGGATTGTGAATAAGGGAGATCATTGGGCCGTAAAAGCCTTACCTATCGTGAAGCGTAAAATAATGCAAAATAATTATGACTACGTTCTGACAAGAGCTCAGCCTTCTCATTTAATCGGGAATTATATAAAAGAAAAGTTTCATATAAAGTGGGTTTGCACTTGGAATGACCCTTATCCTACAGATATGTATCCAAAACCTTTTGGCAATGGTAATGATATATCAGTAGTTAGATCTCATTCTAAAGCAATCAAGATTATGCGAAACGCAGATGTGTTTATTTATCCTAATAGACGTCTGGCTAATTATATGAATTCATTCATAAAGTCGCCGAATGAAAGAATTATGATTATCCCTCATGTTATGATGGATATTCCTAAGCATGTTGTGAAAAGGAAAGGATCCAGGTTGCGTTTAATACATTCTGGTAATTGTACAGGAACGCGAAGCGCAAAATTGTTTCTTCTTGCACTGCAAGAACTAATTAGTTGTGGATATGTTAGGAAAGAGGATATCCTTGTTTCTTTTTTAGGCTTAATTAATGATGATGAGCAACAAATAATAAAAGGCCCAATTCTTAGGGATGTTGTTGAAATTTTGGAGCCAGTATCATATCTAAATAGTTTAGAGATTCTTAATGAATTCGATGTATCTATCATTATTGAGGCACCTTGGGATGAAGGTGTGTTCCTTCCCACAAAGGTTTCAGATTTTATGATGGAAGGAAAGAGAATATTTACGATTAGTCCACACGTAGGATTATTACACGATTTGTATGAGAAGGGTTATATTTCGTATTATGCGGATGTGACTGATTTGTGCTCTATTAAAAATGAATTGATGAAGATAATAAGTGATAGTAAGAAAGATAATTGGGATGACTATATCGTAAAGGTTCCAGTAGAGTATACAAAGTCTTATGTTCTAAGTGAGTTTTTGCAGATATAGTAAGATAATAGAGCTTACTGTGATATGATATGGTAATGAGTAGTTATGAAAGACTTGGCTATGCTGCTTGTTGCAAGTGGAAGATTCAAGAAGAGTAGTATATATGTGGAGGGGAGGCTTGAGATCACAGTACAAAATGAAAGAAGATAGAATAAGCATTAAAATATGCACACTGATTGGTATTGTTATTATAGATTACAAAAGTTACGTAACGAAATAGATTGATTTGAAGTCATTACGAGTCATTAACAATCAATGCAATTATGAATATGATAAGACCAAAGATGCTGTTGTTGTCCGAGAATATTCTCAAGAATCGGGTTCCTGTTTATGAGGAATTAGGTAGAAAATATGATTTAACAATCGTTTTTACAGAAAAAGACGAAAGCGATGATAATGTTTCATAGCAGATAGAGGCCGAATTTCATTAAAGAGAAAGAGTAAGAAGAAACTTGACGAGAGATATCTTTGGGCCATAACGATTATTTTACATTATTGTTGTTTGTAACATATGCGGGAAATATGCGTTTAGTAAACTTCTCTGAAATTTATCAATTGAGAGAAGAGAATAGAACCACAGATATTTCTGCAATTGGATATATATATGGATGGTGTGCAAATTTTTTCTATCCTCTGGTATTTTGCCTGGGGTTGATAAGAAAAAATAAAAAAATGCTATTGATTGGTGGACTTTCTTTTTTGTTCTTATTCTCAATTATGGGTCAGAAAAGTCACGACTGTATTATCAAAAGGAATTCTATTCTTGTTTTTAACGATATGGTTTGTAAATGTTTCATTTAATAGTAAAAGATAAATGGGTAGAATCAAAATTATTATTTTATACAATAAACTCTTCCATTATAGGATACCTGTATGGAATGAATTAGCAAAAATGTGCGACCTGACAGTCGCATATAGTGAAGGAGACGGGAGGGCTCCAGAAGGTATGGAGGTGTTGTTTAGAATACTATACCTCCCGGCAAAAGACTTTAAAGGTTTTGTTCTTCAGAAGACAAATATAAGAAAGCTTTGCCGTCAATATGATGCTGTAATAGCATATGGAAACATAGCTTGGCTGAAATATAGCACCTTGCCGTGGTTTAATAGGACCCCCGTCATATACCATACGATTGGGGTTTCGGCTTCGTACGGTAAGGGATTTGACGAGCATAAAGAGTGGGATAAAATCCGAAATTTCTTTTATTCCAAGGCTGACGCCCTCGCATTCTATACTGATTATCCGATAGCCAAATATGAGTCAATGGGAATTCCCCGAGAGAAAATGTTTGTGGCGCCCAATACTGTTGCTGTGGCCCCCGTGAAAGACAAAGTGAAAAAAAACACTTTACTGGTTATAGGTACATTGTATAAAGAGAAAGGTATACAAACTTTACTTGACGTCTATAAAGAGTTGATGCCAGTATGCGACCTTCCTCTTTTGAACATTATCGGAAAGGGACCGGATTACGACGCCATTAATCAGTGGATACAAGATAATGGAATGCAGGACTTGATAGTGCTTCGCGGAGCTATCTATGATATTGATGAGAAAGCTAAGTTTTTTGCGCAGGCATTAGCTTGTATTTCTCCTAAACAAGCAGGTTTAACCGTTTTGGAGAGTATGGGATACGGTGTTCCATTTATTTCTACAAAGAACGCCATTACTGGTGGAGAGCTTTTCAATGTGCATAATGGTGTTGATGGTGTAGTTATGGAAAACGAGGCAGAGTTGACCGATGTAGTAAGGGACATCGTCAACAAGCCGGATAAGTACATCGCAATGGGACTGAAAGCGAAGGAGTTCTATGACAACAACAGAACACCTAAGCATATGGCTCAAGGATTCTGGGACGCAATTCAATATGTCCTCAGGCATTAGTTCTCAAAAAAGAATCTATGTTAAAGTATCTTCTTGGATTAATAAAGAACCTGTTTAACCCAGCGGTCTCTTTGTTGGTGAAGATTGATGATAAGTCTACTATCAGTCACAAAGCGAAAGTATACGGTAATGTGCAGGTGACAAGTTCCACGATGGGAGATTATTCTTATGTCGGAAGACATTGTCGGGTTATTCATGCTCACATTGGTAAGTTCTGCTCTATAGCTGGTGATTACTCACAAATAGGTATGGGTAAGCACTCTCTTGATTATATTTCTACTTCATCTATTTTTACGGCAAGAAGGAACGGAACGGGTATTAAATGGACAGATACTTCAGAATATCAAGAATATGAGGAGATTTATATTGGTAATGATGTTTGGATAGGTTCTTCTGTAAAAGTTATGCAGGGAGTTCGGATTGGAAATGGTGCTGTGATAGGGGCTGGTGCTATTGTAACAAAAGATGTGCCTCCCTATGCTATAGTTGGAGGGGTTCCTGCAAAAATTATACGCTACAGATTTTCCGAAGAGGTTATTAGTAAGTTAGAAAACTCTAAATGGTGGAAACTACCAGATGATGTATTAAAGGAAAGTATTGAATTCTTCCAAAGACCTCTTGATAAAAATAATCTTAATCAACTGACGATAATATGTAAAGAGCATAAACTATGTTAAGAGGACTTCTATTAAGATTGCTATACATTAGAACTCGAATACAATATAGGAATGTTAATTTTCGAGGATGGTGTGTAATACACTCTTTCCCAGGTAGTTCAATTCGTCTGGGGAGGGGTATTTCTTTGTTTTCTAGCTTCAGCAGCAATATGCTAGGGCTATACCAGCGTTGTATTATTGTTGCCCGATATGGTGGAAAGATAGAAATCGGAGAGAATTGTGGTATTAGTGGAAGTACCATATATGCATGGCAGAGCATCAAAATTGGTGATTTTACTAGGGTTGGTGCTAACTGCAAGATTATTGACAATGATTTCCATCCAATAGAGTTGGAATATCGTCATCAGGCTCTTAACGAAGAGTATGCCCAAAGAAAGCCTATTGTTATAGGTAAAGACTGCTTTATTGGTATGAATTCAATAATTCTTAAAGGAACAACACTGGGTGATAATGTTATTGTCGGTGCAGGCAGTGTAGTGCACGGAACCTTTCCAAGTAATTGTATAATTGCGGGAAATCCAGCTAGAATAGTAAAACAATTAAATGCAGAAGAATCGACATTATTATGAAAAAAAATGTTTTGATAATAACTGCGGTATTTCCGCCTGAACCGGTAACATCAGCTACGCTAAACTATGATTTGGCAGTGGCATTGTCGGAAAAATATAACGTAACCGTCTTAACTCCTCATCCATCAAGACCAGCTGGATTTGACTTCTCAAATATTATAGTTGACAAGAACAAAGGGTTTAGGCATATAATACTAGACTCATTTGTTTATCCAGCCTCTTCTTTCTTAGGAAGGATGAAAGAAAGTAAGAGCTTTGGCAAAGCTGCGGCAAAGTATATTGAACAACATCATAATGAAATTGACTTTGTCTATAATGATGGGTGGCAATTGTTTAGCTTATATATAGATGCAAAAGTTTGTGTTAAATATGGTATTCCTTATATTGTACCAGTGCAAGACATCTATCCAGAGTCAATTCTAACAAAGATTCCTAACATTTGCGGTTCCCATGTTTTTGTAAAGACTTTACTATCTGGAAAAGATAAATATTATCTAAAGCATGCTGCAAAAATTAGAACTATAACAGATAGCATGGCACTATATCTTTCTAGAACGCGTAATGTTCCAATCGATAATTTTCTGCCCATAGCTAATTGGCAAAATGATGAAGAGTTTGATGATTATAAAACCACATTTAGGAAGAATGGTAAAACGGTCTTTATGTTTGTTGGTAATAATAATAAACAAGCAAATGTGGAACTAATGATACGTGCTTATCATGAAGCAAAATTGGATAATGCGGAATTTCGGATAATGGGTGGTGGAAATGCAAAAGCAGATTGTATGGCACTTGCAAAGGAACTTGGTCATAAAGACATCATTTTCGATAGCGTACCTAAAGGAATGGTCGCTACAGTCCAAAAGGAGGCGGATGCAATGGTGTTAGCACTGATAGGAGGTACTGGTACACAGGGCGTTCCATCGAAGTTAACCGCATATATGTTTTCTGGTAAACCTGTTATCGCAAGTATGGATGCAGAAGCTGATGCTGCTAAAATGATACTTGAAGCTAAAGCTGGTTATGTTACAAAAGCAGATGACGTAGAGGGGTTTGCTAAGTCATTTAGAAAAATTGCTAATCATTCGAATGACGAGCTTGAAGAAATGGGGGGTAATAGTAGAAGCTTTGCTGAGAAAAAACTATCGAGAGAATCAAACCTGACTCTCATTTGTAACGAGATTGATAAAATATTAGAATAATGGCAGAAACTCAGATGCACGGTTTTAGGGCAAGACTTGACTATGCTCTAAAACATAATTATTTCATCAATAAGACATTCCGAAAGTCCATGAGCGCTTTTATGCGAGTATGGGGCTGTTTTGTTCCTATGGATGAAAAAATGATAATCTTTAGCGGTCATACACGTAAGTATAATGATAGTCCAAGGGCTATTTATGAGTATATGATAGCTAACCCTGCGTATAAGGGTTATAAATATGTATGGGCACTGGAAGACCCAGAGCATGTTGAGATACCTGGACCAGCTATCAAAATTAAAGCAGATACCCCAGAGTATTTCAAGTACACACTGAAAGCAAAGTACTGGATAACTTGCGTGAATATCGAGCGAGGTCTTCATTACAAGAAGAAAAACTGTGTTTATCTGAACACATGGCATGGGGTGGCTTTCAACTGCATAGGCAATGCTGCCGGTGGGCGCAAGGACTATGATTTTAGTAATACCGATATTTGGTGCTATGAGAGTGAATATCAAAAAGAGATTTTCAAGCGTGACCTAAATGTGAGGGAAGAAACTCTGATTCCTTCCGGACTTCCTCGGAATGATGGTCTGTATCATGTGACAACTGATGAGGTGGTTGCAATTAAGAAGAAACTTGGTCTGCCGCTTGATAAGAAGATATTA
>AUXO011122086.1_pt1 | contig 13293 bp, 8 predicted proteins | sample 768731 | NCBI WGS metagenome assembly AUXO01 (sample SAMN02715735, study PRJNA202380) | gut metagenome | biome: sheep rumen | host: Ovis aries | place: New Zealand: Palmerston North
CCTAATGACTCATATAATACTGCATTTGGAAAATTAGAGAAAGCTATTATAGATAATGAAGAAGTTACTGCTTATGCATTGATTGACTTAAATGAAAATATTGATGAATTATTTCAAACAATGATTGATAGTGGAAATGCTCAAATATTCCAAGGTACTTGTACAACTGCAGCAGCCACTGTTGTTAAATTAGTTGATTGTCCAGAATTTACTGCTGATAAATTAGTTAAAGGAGCTAAAATATTTGTTACATTTAGTGCAACTAATACTGGTGCAGTAGGAAGCTTGAAATTAAATGTAAATTCTACTGGAGATAAACCTATGAAAAAAATATATTCTAATTCTTTAGCAAATTTAACACATGCAGGAGAATTAATAGCTAATCAAACTTATTTATTTATATATGATGGCACAAATTGGGTATGTATGACATTAGATTATAATACAAACACAACATATAATAATGCATCTTTAGGTCAAGGATATTTTACTTGTACAACTGCTGAAGCTACATTAGCAAAAGCTGGTACATTACAATCTGGAGAAGGAACATATCAATTAGTTAAAGGAGGTATTTGTTGTGTAAAATTTACCTATAAAGTATTAGCAGGATCAACATTGAATTTAGGTGGTAAAGGTGCTAAAGCTATGTATTATCGTGGAGTGCCTATAACAGATAATATAATAAATGAAGGAGATATAGGTATATTTATATATTCATCTACTGTTAATGCTTATATATTAATTGGTGTTGATAGATCATCTGAATCATCACTTCCTATGGCTATTCCTTTAATATGGGACACAGAATCAAATATAATTTCTGCATCAAATTGGAAAGTTGGTGACTATGGATATGATACTACTAATTCATATCTTGTAAAATGTGTTTCTGCATCTCCACTTGGATTAGAACCAGTAACTTCATATATTCATGTAAAAGATAGTTCAAATAATTCATTATGGTATTGGACAACTAATACATTATATCCAATATCTTATCTTTATGAAGTAGTTGAAAATAATGCTTATGTTACTGCGATGGCTTTACAAAATCTTAATAATAAAATAAATAATATATTATTAAGATTAGATGAAATAGATTCTTATTTAAATATTAATTCTACTTCTAATATATATGGATTAACTAGATCTTTACAAAATTTTATAAATCAAAATATATAAAAAAATAAAAGCATTCATTTAAATGAATGCTTTTTATATTTTATTGTACTGCACCTTTAACAAATTTTTTAGTTGCTAATCTATTAAGTGCTGAGCCTTCTTTATCTGGCATTGATGTTTTAGAATTATCTGGGTCTTCTCCTGCTTTATTAGTTTGAGGCATATCTCCTCTATTTGGTGATTTATCTCCATATACAGGAGTATTATTAGCTTTAAGAAGCATTAAATTATTTGCTATGAATTCAGCAACTTTATCTATAGTATCTAACTCTTTATGATATTTTTTACAAGCATCAACAATATCTGGTACTGCATTTTTCTTTACATATTTAATTATAGCTTCTTTATCCCAATCTTTATCAAATAAGTTTTGTCCTTTAACTTTATTAGATGGTAATTTTCCATTATTTTCATTAGTTTCATCTGCTTTAACAGCAGCAATAGAACCTTGTACAGCTTTAAGCATTTGATCTGAAGCTATAGGACCATCATAATTAAAAACTGTCATTTCTGCTTCAGGATTAAATGCATATACTTCTGACCATCTATGGTGTCCATCAATAATATATTCATTACGGAAAGTAATTAATGGCATACCTAATATCATTATACCATCTTTATCTTTAGAATAATATGTATCAATATTCTTTTCAGGTGTTTTTAATGGATGACTAATTGATTTATTTACATCAATTTCTCGTTGACAAGGCTTTAAAGTCTTAACAAGAAGTTTTGTTTGATTAAATGTTAATTTTGTATCACCTAATTCTCCACCAAATCCATCCACTAATAAAGCTTTTGCTTTTGGATCTTCTAACATTTGATTAAGAATATCTACATATGTTTCATAATCTTTTCCTTTTAGCCATCCTTCAAGTTCTTTTCTTCTTTCTTCATTATTATTTGTTTCTATAGATGTTTTAGATTCTAATAATAAATTATCAAAAATATAATTATTCAATCTTTTCATATTAATTCTTATATATTTGTATAATTAAAAATAAAACTATAATATTGGCTTAATATCTTCTTTAATAATAGTTTTAAATTCTTTATCTTTTTGATTAATAACAAATATAGAAGGATCTATAAAATCAAATTTCTTATTAAAATCTTTATAAAAATCAATCATATAATTAGGAACTAATTTAAATACTACATCATTTCCTTTATCATCTTTTTCTATTCCTTCATATTTTGGTAATTCTTCTATAGGATCAATTATTGGATTAATTAATATTTTCTTAACTTTTTTATTTTGTAGAAATGCTGATAAAAATCCTCCTAATTCAATTCCAATAACTATAGATGGATGCAATGTCTTTACAAGATGATTTAAATCTTTTAAAGCATCAATTGGTCTATATTGAGCATAATAATCTGATACAATAGTATAATTATCTAATAATTCTTGAAGTGATTTAACTAATTCAGAATCTGGTGAATCATTATATCCATAAACAAATAATATTTTCTTTTTTCTCATTTCTTAATCAATTCAGATATTTTTAATATTCTTTGATTTGTACTTCCTCTAAATGGTGTATGAGCTACATCTCTTTTTTCTTCTATATATGGTCCATCTACAACTACATCTACCATATTACATATATCTTCTCTTATACCATCAATATTCTCATAGATATAACCAGTATAAAGCCATATATTTTTCTTTGGATAATTTCTTCTAACCCATTTAATAATCATTATAAGTTCTTCTAATCCTAATTTATCTTGGCATAATGGATCTCCTCCAGATAATGTCAAGCCTTCTACATAATCACGAGAAAGCCAATCTGATAATTTATTTAATATTTCATCATGATTTTCCATAAAAGGAGTTCCTTGTTCAAAATCCCATGTCCATGAATTATGACAACCTTTACAATGATGAGAACATCCAGCTACCCATAATGTCACTCTAATTCCATTTCCATTACTAATATCTGGAGCTGTTATATCTAATATTCTAAGCATAATTTCTTCTTTATATATTTGTTATTCTGAACCTTGATATTCATTATTTGATAATGAATAAAATTCTTGTCCTGTTAATAAATCTATCATTCCTCTACGGCCATCTGAATATCTTTTAAATGGCCTTAAAGCTTGTACTAATTCATTATTATAATAACTATCAAATGAGTACCAACATGATGGACACCCTGTTGAACGACCTAAAATCATATGATTTGTTAATTTAGTTCCTGAGTTTGTACCTAATGTAACATTTGAAATATTTGTTCCTGTGGCTATATTAACAGAAATAAATTTTTTATAATATAATGTTACTTTAACTTTTAAATTTGGAGCAATAGTTCCTCCACTACCACCACCGCCTGCTTTTGTATTTGCATTTATTATTAATGATCCAGTAGTAGATGAATTATTTCTAATAACTCGATATGTATTATATTCTTCACCATTATATGTACCAAAAATCATATTCCAAGTACCAGGTACTGAATAATTTATTACTTTTAATATAGCTTCAAATTTCCAATTATTATCATCAGGTATTAATCCTGTATCAATATAGCATCTTAAATCTGCAGTACTTGAATAAGAATCATTAATATATTCAATTAATTTTCCTTTATTCATTAAAGAATGAAATTGATATATTCTTTCATCATCACATATAGAGATAAAATCTATATCAGTTACATTATTAACTAAATAATTTATATATTGTTCATGAGTAGAAAATTTTTTAAGGGTTTTCATTTATGTTTCTTATATATTTCATAAGCTTTACTTAATTGTTCTGGTGTCATATCCCAACTATTGTTTTCTATATAAAAATCATATATAACCTTTTCATAACAATGCTTTTCATCAATTTTATCAAACATGCATTTAAGTCTTTTAAGATCTTCTATAGTCATCCCAATATATTCTGCAAAATCTTTTACTAAAAATTTTCCAGCTTTCATAGGTAAATTTGAATTTAATGCTTCTCTAATAAATTCTTCTTTAGTTAATGGCCAATAAAAAAATACATCTTTATTGTCATGTTTCATATTTAATACTTTAATAGATTTATTTGAAATATTTAAAGGTCTATCAAGTATTACTATTTCATCTATATCTTTAGATTGATAATCATCAAAATGATCAAAAAATGCTTTTGATCCTATTATAAATTGTTTTTGAGTATTTTCCATAATTTAATATAGTTATAATTTATATTAAAATTTATTCATATGTTGTTACTGATATAACTTTATAACCATAATTATCTGCATCTTCTCCTGATATAATTTGTCCATTTTCATAGTGATCTATACCCATAATATATGTATTAGAATATTCTGTATCATCAAATATATCTCCAACTTCATAATTATAACGAGGAGTGAGTAACCAATATTTATAATGTTCTATATCATCATTATTACCTTGAATATATTCAGTAGAAACCTCAAAATTAAATTCCCATAAATATAAAACTTTATCTTTATAAAGAATAAAATCTTTAAGGTCATATGTTTTTGAATAATTATAATCAACAGATACTTCATAATCTTCATGATATAATATTGTCATACGAATTTTAGGTATTTCATCAATTTCTTCCCAATATGCAATCAATCTTCTTTTTGGAGAATACTTAATAGTTGGACAATATAATGAATTATGATTAAATACTATCATTTTATCTTTATCAGTAAATTCATTTTCATAAGTTAAAGCATAATCTTCTACTGTTGTTGGATCATCAATTCCATCATAAATATCTAAATTATTAAATCTCTTTATAGCTTTCCAAATATATACAGGTTTTGATTCATATATAGTTTCTCCTATAAGCATATATTGAATAGTTTGTTGATAATTATCATTAATTTCATGATTATATAAATAAAAATTATATGCATCTTTAGCAAATATATTTTTATTCTGATTTTTATAATTACTATTTGATGATGCCCATAAAGTTAAATTTCCATTAGTTTCATAATTATATAAATAATATACAACTGAATTATTTAATAATTCTTGACTATATCCAGTATTATCTTCAGTTAAATAAATATAATCTAATATATATATTTGTTGTACATTATGAATAGTTTGATCATAATCTTTACCTAAAATATAATAATTAAATAATTCATCGTCATTTACAAAATCTTTATATTTAGTAAGAATATATCCCCAAAAATTATTTTGTAGATCACGTTTTTCCCATGCATAATATTTACTATGATTATAAGTTATTTCACCAACATAAGAATATGTTTTTAATCCGTTCCAATAACCTGTTTTTAAATCATCTTCATAGTGATAATTAAAATAAAAATCACCAGATAATACCATATATCTTCGTTTAGGTCCAATTCTTCTTATTAATTGATTATTAAAAAATGAATCATCACTATTTAATTTTTTAGTAGTAAAAATTGTTTTATTTTGATCTGTAGTATTCATTAAATATAATGTTGTACAATCAAATATATATTTCCTTTGACTATAACCTAATGAATCTAAATAGTCATTTTCTGCTTTTGATGAATAATAAGGTAAATTATTATTTATTAATAGAGTATTTTTTATATTATTTATTAATGAATTAGGTACATAGTCGTTGTCAGGATTAGCATTTAAAATAATAAATGGAAAATAATTCATATTACAATTTAATGAAATAGATATATTATTACTTGTAACAAAAGGTATATCATTATTTATCCATATATACCTATCATCAAATATATAAGTTTCAGATAAAAGATATGTTGGATTATTATATGAATATATTGTCCATGATATAAATCTATTTGAGTTTTCCCATAAATAATATTTTTTATAATTATAATATATAATATCTATTAATATATATTGGCTTATTGATATATTGCTATTTATTATATCTGTTGAAATACTCATACCAGTAGTTTTTTTTATCTCTTTAAGAATATATTTCATATTTGTATCATAATCATTTAAATCAATAGATGATCCCATTTGATTATGATTATATGCAGGCATATATTGATAAATCATCTTTAAATTATTTTTATTTGTAGGATTAGCTACTCTTAAAATATTAACAGTCAATAATGGTAATGGTAATTGATCTCCTGCATCATAAATATATGCTTGTGATAAATCATAGTCAGATGTATAAAATTCATGTGTATCATATGCTAAATACGAAAATCCTAAAGTATTATTTTGAATCATATTATATAAAATACCTGTTAAAATCTGATAATTATTTCGTTGATATACTAAAGTTCCATTTAAATATTTGTTAAAATCTAATACAGTTGATACAATATATTTTTTATCTGGACAATGGTTCTTGTCTATATCTAAATTATCTGTTTTCCTTTCAAAAATATAATAAACTTTATTATCAATTGAAATAGTATCACCTGTATACATATATAAATCATATATTAATAAATTATTAACATAATCATTATTAAATATATAATTATATAATTGTAAATAAGAATTTTGTAATGTTGTATCTGAAATTGGTATATCATCATTATGGTACCTTAAAATAAACCATGGTTGAGTTTTATCATATACTAATTTAATTTCATTATTATATATTAAATTATTATTTATATAATCCATTTTATATATTGATAATCTAGGATTAACTTTTATTTGACAATTATTAGGAAATCTTGGTGATGAATCATATTCCCAATAAAAATCATTAATAAAATCTACAACTGTATCAATTCTAAATGATTCTAAATTATCACACTCATGAAATATATAACTTAAACAATTTTTAGATAATGTTTTAAATCTTAATTGAGGGCCTTTAGTCATATAGTAGCAATCCATAAACATTCCACGATAACTATTTTCATTAGGCTCAATTGGAATAATAAGATTTTCTGCACTTTTAATTCCATAATTTTCATAAAATAAATAACTTAAATCTAGTGTAGAAGAACCATCTGCATAAATATTATGAAGAATAGTTGTATCTCCATTCCAAAAATCATTTTTATTACCAAAAAATAAAGACATAATATTTCCAGAAAGATTACATGGAGACTCAGAAAATAATGTAAAACAATAATCATTATCTTGATAATCATTAAAATTAATATAATGAGAACCGTCATTTTTTAATAATATTTTATCTCCTTTATAAAAATGATAACTGTCATCATTTGTTAAATTATTCCAAGTTAATCCATAATCAAATGATATTTTAATAAATGATAAATCTTTATACCAATAAATAATATCTGTATCACAATCTTCAAGAAATTCAATTGCAAAATATCTATAATAATATAAATCTTTTGGTTTATATCTTGTTTCAATATATCCTTCTGAATCCCTTACTAAACATACTTCTGGAATAATTGTATGATCATCATTTAATATTTGAGTATATTCTGCTTCAGTAATAGGTTTTCCTAAATATTTAGTATTATAAAAATTTTCAATCATAAAAATCAAATCCTAATCTTTTTTTCTCCCATTCAAAATTCTTTTTTATTTCTTCTTTATTCAATGGTCTTTCATAATATCTATATGATGCTATACACATTCCTTTCAGTCCAGTCAAATTAATTCTTGTTGTTCCTTGAGGATTAACTCCAAATGAATATCGAGTTGATTGAGATGGTAATTTATAATATCCTGTACTAGTAAATGAAGCTTGTTTTTTAATGGACCCATTTATATATAATTTAAGAGTATTTGTTTTATTATTTCCATTAATTTCTACAGTTCTTGTACATGTTATATGAATCCATTGACTTGTATCATGTTGTAATTCATAAGCTCCAGAACCCTTCCATCCATCATTAATATAACATGAATATGATATTGTTCTAATTGTACCATTTCGATTACAAACTATTCCTTCTCCTCCACTTTGTGCATTATAAATTATACAATTTTCTCCAGAAGTCATAGAAGTTGGGACTGGTAATTTTACAATAATTTCTAATGTTACTCCTGATGTTTGAACTGAAGTGGGTTGAATATAATTTGTTATTGGTCCATATCCTGAATTTAAAGTAATATAAGTAGAATTCCATGTATAATTAGTTCCTGTTAAATTCATATCATATTGATTATTTTGTAAATTAAATTCAACTAGATTATGCCAATATGATGTATTTGTATGAACTTGACCATTATTAATATAAGATAAATAATAACTTTGTCTTTGATATTTTCGAGTATTTATTTCTCCATCATAATATAATTTTAATGAATCATCTTTAATAACTGGATATATTATTTTTATATTATTATTTTTTGATATTATATAATTACTCACTCCTCCAAGTCTCCATCCAGCACATTGTTCTCGAGGATCTAATATTATATTACATGTTGAAACATTATAAGCATACTGATCATATAATAAACTTAAATAAAAACCAATATTATAATAAGTTGAATCTGGATCATAATATATCTCATTATATATTATTGAATTTTCAATAAACTCTAATTTATTACAGTTTTTAAAAGTAGATTGAAATGCATCTACATCATAACTATAAGAATTAAATGATGGTGATTTTTTTAAATTAATACAATTAGAAAATGTATTACTAAACATTTCTTTAAAATGATATATATCTGGAATACATTCTTTTAAATTTCCATATTCATTAAAAAATAAATCTTTAGGTACTTCTTCTAAAGATTCACATTTATAAAACATACTTTTAAATAAGCTATTATGATTCTGCTGATATGAATGTATATTTAATCTATGTACTTTTTGTAATGACATACATAATGAAAACATACTTTCAAAACACCTATAAGTATTTATTAATTGATTAATTGATATATGAGGAGTTTCTTTTAAAGATTGACAACCAGAAAACATCCTATAAAATGATTTTTGACATATATCATTATTATAGCTAATCACTTTATCTATAATAATATCATTAGCTTTTATTAATGATTGACAATTATGAAACATAAATGCAAAAAAATAATTTTTACAAATATCAATATGAATTAATGGAGATTCTTTTAATGATAAACATGAGTCAAACATTGAACAAAATGGAGAAATCTTATCATTATTATACTTATAATCATAATATTCGCTATATAATAATGGTTTTATTATAGGAGGTTTTTCTAATGATATGCAACATTTAAACATATTTCGAAAATATGCTGCATAAATTGTATCATTTAATATTCTAGGAGCTTCTTTTAATGATATTGCTAAATAAAACATAGATTGATACATAGCTAATGCAGGTTTAGCATTAGGATCTAAATATAAGTTTTTTGCAGATATCAATTGAGTTGAGTAAGAAAACATGCCTTGTAAACTATGAGCACGGTGATCAAATTTATATATTATATTAGCATATCCCATTACATTAAATTTGTTTGATCCTTTAATATTAATAATTGATTCTGCTGTACAATTCTCTAAATTATACTCATATCCAATATAATCTGAGATTTCAATAAAATCATATTCTTCTCCATATATATCATCTAATGATAAGTTATTACTATTATTAGATTGAATATCAATAAGAACTCGTTTTCCAGCTTTTATAATAGGAGTAATATTATTATGGCCATTTCCTAAATTAAAATAATTATTTATCCAATTTATCCATGTCTTACCATTATCTAATGAAATTAATACAGATATATCTATATCATCTAATAAAGGAGAATCTAATCTAAATGAGCAATCTTCAATTGTTTCTAAAGTTAAATATTTAGATTTCCAATATTTTTCCCATAAAATATCATTATGAGATAGTTCAATATACTTTTCTAAATCTTTATAATCTTTAATAAAAAATGTTTCTCCAGAAGGTAAAGTTAATGTTATATTTAAATCATCTTCAATATATGTAGGTGTTTCTATATAGTCATGAATAACTTCTAAATAATCTCTATGACTATTTATATATTCTAATGAATTATTACTATTAAATATTTCTTCAAAAACTTTTTGTAAATATTGTTTATTATAATCTATATTTGCACTCATAGTTCATATTTAGATTTGTTTGGAAATTTTTCTTCAAATGCTTCTATTAATTTTTTATTATATTCTTCATAATTTCCTTTAAATGAAGTAACATCATTAATACATAATGTATCTATATTAGGATTTTTAATATCTTGTATTATCTCATTAATATTATCATCTTTATATTCTGTATATACATCATTAGTTGACTTTAATGAATATTGATTAGTTAAATAAAAATAGAAATTACATAATTCTAATGTTATATTATTATCATGTCTAAAAGGCGTTATTGAATTATTCATTTTATTTGTATATTTATCAAAAAAATACTTAAATACATATTTTTTTAATGGTTTAATACTATGATCTGATTTAAGAACTTTATCTTCATGTATCATACCTAAATCATCAAATATTATTTCTTGAGTATTTCTAAGCATATTTTGAAACACAGTATTTGTATTATTCAAATTCAAATATCCTATATTAGCCTTTATATTACAATTATATGCATCAAAGAAATCTGATTTTTTAAGATCATGATTTATATATATATCATCATTAGCATAAATAAAATTATCTGATAATCCTTTAATTTTCCACATAAACATTTCAATTGTATTTGAATTGAATGTAGGAAGAAATTGTTGAGGTATATAATCTTTATGATAAATAATTTTTACATTTTTCTTATTTATCCATTCAGGAACTTGACTATCATTAGATACAATCAAATATAGATTTCTAATCCATGGCATATATTTAGCAACTCCACGTAAATGATATTTTAAAGTATTTGGAGTTCTAAATCTTGCAGATTTTAAAAATACTTGTTTTTTATGTTTTAATGAACAATTAATATATGATTTTAACCATTTTATATCATTATTATCAACATAAGTAACTACATAATCAATTTCAGGTAAATAATATTTTATATTATTATTAATATTGACAGTAGTATTTTCTTTAATATTTATATTAGTATTATTAGTATTACTTAAACGTATAAAATTTTTATTTATATAATTAGTTTGATATTCACAATTTTGTTTATAAAGTTCATAAACACGATTTTTATAATTTTCATCTTCTTTAGATTTTTCTATTATATAATTATATTTATGTTTCATTACATAAGTTTTATATCCTTTTTTATGTAAAGCACAACTAATTATAATATCATCCATTGATATTTCTGGAGCATTATCATATAAATCTTTCCATTCTTTATTAGTAAAACAATTTCTTTCAAATAATGATACTCCATTTCCAAATACATCTACTTCTATAGTATTTTTAACTATTCTATTAAAAGACCATCCTTGTCGTTCTTTATAATAATGAGTCATTGGAAATTTAGTTAATCTTGATCCATGACATGATACTGGATTTTTTATATTATTATATGTAGTGATCATATCATAAAAATAATTTCTTGGATAAATTAAATCATCATCACAAAAAGCTACATATTTACTATTTGGAGTTGACCATACATATTTAAGTTTTTCATTTGATTTCTTTTTATTATCAGTTCGTATAATATTAAGTTTATTTGAATGAATAGAACTAATAACATTATTTATTTGCTCTATTGTATAATTATTAGCAGATAAATATACTTTATTAACTTCAGGTTCATTAATAATAGATTTAATACTATTTATAACATATCCATCACTATATAATGAAGCCATATATACATTTACAGATTTATAATTATCTTTAAAACTATTTATATAATTAACTTTTTCTTCTGTTTTTTGATTTGTTGCAAAATATTGTTTCATTAAAAAACTTAAATTAAAATTTCTAGTTTCATTAATACCTGTAACTGCTGATGTCTGTTTATATTTTCTTCTAAAAAATTCATCAGTTGATTTAGAATAAAAATGATCAAGATAAACTGGTAAATCAGTATAAGCGATTCCATTATTAGTATTATCGATATAAGGATTAGTACTAATTATTTTATGTAAATTAACTATATTTAAATCTCTATTTAATGGTCCATGAGCACAAAATTTTAAATCATAATTTGAATAATCTTTACATTTTAAAATTGTCTTTATATGTTTATCATAACTATAATTTTTTTTATGTTTAAATCTTTCTAAAACTGGTTTATTTTCATATAATATTTGATTATTATCACCATAACAACGCCATTGAACTTTTATTCCATCATAATCTATAAAATCATTTAAAAACTCATTTAAAGATTTATATTTTTTATCTATACATAAAAATTCATCAATATCAAAAAAACAAATAAAATCAAAATTTTTCCAATTATTATCTAAACAATCTTTATACGCAACTCCTTGCATACATAAGCCATCTTTATCTGATATATTAGTTCTTATTTTACCTCTAAAATCAATAATAGAAACATATGTAGAATCAATATAATCATTAATAATATCTTCAAAATGTTCTCCTTCTATATCATTATTATCATATATAAAAATCTTATATATACCAAGATTTTTATAATATTCTATCCATTCTCTTATATATAAATTTTCATTTTTAGCTATAGAACAAAGAGCTACTTTAATCTGTTTCACTTATAAAATTATTTAATATTTTTACAAAATCAATAAATGATGTTTTAAAACTATATTATTCATAATCTATTCCTAATGATTTTATATAGTCTAATTTTTCTTTAGTTTTATCATTTATATTAAAAAACATATTTAGGTTTTCTTTATATAAAACACTTATTTTAAATTTTGTGTTTATAAATTCTTCAATAGTTTTTAATCTATAATGATTGATCCATGCATTTTTATATGATGGTATATCAATATAATTACCATGTCTTATATTTAAATAATTACATTCAATTCCTTCTGTATTACATATTCGTAAATAAGGAATAGTTTTACCATGGCAATTTATTGCTCTTATTTGTTTTTTTGTTTTTATTATTGTTTTAACTTGTTTATCATTTTTCTTAGATATTTCTTTAAATCTTTCAATTAAAGGTTTATTTTCATAATGAACTAAATTATTATCATTATAAATTTTCCAAACTAATTTAATTTCATCATAATTTTCAAATATTTTATCAGATAAAAACTCTTTTATATTTTTATATTTATCTTCTAATATTAAAAATTCATCTA
>AUXO013952572.1_pt1 | contig 13292 bp, 12 predicted proteins | sample 768731 | NCBI WGS metagenome assembly AUXO01 (sample SAMN02715735, study PRJNA202380) | gut metagenome | biome: sheep rumen | host: Ovis aries | place: New Zealand: Palmerston North
TCCCGCGAAGTGGGTCGATTTTCTTATTTTCTTCAGATATCCTTGCCATACTTCGCCAGAAGGGACTCCGTGACAGGCCAGATCTAACGTTATAAGGTTCTCATATTCCTTACCCAAAAACGATTGTAATCCTGCCACTTGGCAAGGAGTTCCGGTAAAAAGCACCATCCTCCCCTTTACCAAATCCGCCTTCACACTCTGTAAGATCCAACCGATTTCACTCTGTACATACTTGCTCCCTCTCAATGCATTCAATCCTTCAATATTATCGATAGCAATATGACGACAGCTAAGTTCTTGGTCAAACGCGGCACCATAAATGACGCCATCATTTTTCAAGACATATCTTGCAAAAGCAGAAAAAGCACCGCCAGAGCTGCTAACCTTTCTGTCTTTATTACTCCATAATGCAAATGCTTTAGGGCGCTCTACGCCCTGTTGCTTCAACGGGTTAATGGCAGGACATTTCTTTTCACAGACACCACACTCCACACACTTATCATGGTCAATAAGTGGTTGGAGAAAACCTTCATTGTCAGCCTGCATCGTGATGGCCGACTTTGGGCATGCGTTCATGCATACACCACAGCCTGAGCATTGCTCAATATTTGCTAATTGTGGCATTACTTATTATGAGTAAAATTCTTTGTTAACACAGCACGCTGAAGAAAGTTCATTGATTTCACTCTCTCGCGATTTATATTTTCGTTCACTAATCTATAATCTATTTCATGTTCTAAAACAGACAAATCACTACTTCCAGAGTTCATCAGTCTGTTTTCCAAACCTGAAATTCTCAGCAAGCTCGACAGCCGAGCACTAGCGATCTCAGGTATTATCGACACAAACTTCTTCTCATAAATAATGGAAAATGCTGTGGCATGAAAAGAGTCGGCAATCACATAATCTGCGTGTTTAATCAAACTGACAAAATCCTCAACTGAAGGGCACCAAGCCAAATGACCTTTCCTTACCATATCATGCCAGTTATAACTGATATTATACACCTTCAGACCATACTTTTTAGACATCGCCATGGCATAATTATCAATTGTCTTGTCGTGATGCAGATTATAAGTCACCACATAATGCTGATAATTGGGCTTGTCCTTACCGATACCCAATGCTTTGTCCCATTCATTCTTGTTTAGCAGCAATGTGGGATCGAGAACCTGAATGGCATCTTCCCTCCCTAATCCCTTTACAATCTCCACACCAGTATCTTCACGCAAGGATATAAATTCATACTTTTTAAGCAAACTTTTTGTCACTTCAATCTCTTCCTGAGGAAGATTGTCAAGGCCAATTGAAGCCGCATAAGAAAACAACATCTTACCCGTAGGTGCAAAATCAAGAAACAAGGCTCTCTCTACTCCTTCGTTCCAATGGCTATTCCATACCTGATCGGAGCCTGTGCAATAGGCATCCATACCGAAGTCAAGATTCTTTGCCTCCTCATTGCTAGAGAAAGATTGTTTTGAAAGCTTCAGATACTTTGATATAAAGTTTTCAAACACCCTATTTTTTCTCATGTATGAGGGATATATCAAGACCTGGGCAGCAAGGAGAAGGAATGGATTATTGAATCTGGAACTTTTATCTTTCAACCTTCTCAGTTTTCCTTTATTGGTATATCTCTCAGGATGATAGTCCAAAGTCACCGCTTCGCCGCCTATATCCTCGAGTTTCTTTTGCAACGCATAAGCCTGTAAAACGCTACCATAATTCTCCGCCCTATGAAGTGTAATAATTCCTATCCGCATTTATTAATTTTGTCGTTTATTATCTTATTGTATCTGAAAATGACGGTCTTCACCGTAACCAATTCTGTATATATTCACCTCATTTCTTTCCCTGTCGATACAGAAGCAGTCGAAACACTGCTCATTAATGGTATCATACTTACGGTATGATTTCCCAGCTGTATATTTCTTGTTTACTTTTTCTATGGCAGCATCACAGGATGTTGTCACATAAAGAATACCATTGATATAAGCATGTGAATCTCGATGGAGATGACCAGCAATACACATCAATACCTTTACATCCCTTAACTCAGAAAAGTCATAGCTAACGCCATCTGCCTTTCCCTTTGTATGCGACGCTACTCCCTCTATCAGTTTTCTCACTTTATCAAACGGATACTTCTTGGGATAACTATCCTTGGCTATAGGAATGTGTGACACGAACACCAAACCATAACTATCTGGAGTTGTCGACAGTGCTGAGTCTGCCACCCATTGCAATTGCTTATGGTGAATACCCGCTATATTTCCCTTTTGAATACGCTCGCTTGTAACAGAGTCGTTAGTATCGAGCACCACAAATCTTATCCTTTGTTTTTCATCATCGAAATAATAATAGCATCCTCCCTTGTCTGTCACATTTCGATGAATTGTCGCAGGGCTCCCCTCCAACAAGAGCGCCGCCGTCTTTTCATTCGAGAAGGTGTATCCTTCTTTCATACCCTTTCGGATTGTAGTCATAAAGTCATGATTGCCTCTTACCTTATATATATTACAGGCACCATTCAGAACGCTGTCAAACTGCAGCTGTTTCTCCCACTGCTCTTCGATGTTATTTCCGTATGTACTGATGGCATCACCGCCCCAGATAACCGTATTGACATCCGTATTATCCAGGATATGCCGAATAAGCAGCGGAGAGTGCATGGCATTAGAATTGACGTGAGTGTCGGTAACGAAGATGAACGAAGCACACTTCCTGCTATTTTTCTTGATTAGTCTGGTCTTTTCTTTCAGTTGGCTCTTATAATAAGCAGGTATCCCGCTAATTTTTCCATACATGAAAGAGCAAACAGAAAGAAGGACTGCAAGAACCAACAGCAATGCTAATAATTTCTGTCGCATATTCGAGCATACAAATGTTATCTTCTTAAACCTACAGCCAACGTCAATTCTTTGAAAACATTCTCCGAATAGCACGTACCCCTAATACTCCTATCCTCCCAAACCTCGTTTGTTGCATCACAAGCCACTGTAGAAGGATTGGCTAGTTTTATTGCCAGTTCATGAGGTGACTTTGCACAGTTCAGTTTACTAATATCAAAGAATTTTGAATCAATATCCTCCGATTCTGCCAAAAACTTTTCCTCATCAGGGGTATAAAATACAATAGGTCTATCCAACAATGCAAAGTCTATAAAACCACCAGAATAGTCGGTTATAAGGATGTCCCCACATGCAAGTAGTTCTTGATTATTACTTACCGCAAGATAGGTTAGGACCTTAAAGTTGTCGGTATCTGAAAGATGCAGAGGTGGCGTTACAGGATGAGGTTTTACCAAGAAAAGATAATTGTTTGCTTTCAGCATATTGTTAAATTCTTCATCATCATAAAGACCTTTCACAATGCGCAACATCGCATCCTTTCCAAGAGTAGCATGGCGATAAGTGGGCAAATAGAGAATTATTTTCTTCTGCGAGTCCAGCCCCATCTTTTTCAGCACATCCTGCTTAGACACATGTTTCAATATATCATTTCTTGGCTGTCCCGTAATAAATATCTTATCTGGATTTAACGTAAAACTTTCTTCAAACCATCTACGTCCCTGCTCTGACGGTACAAAAGAAAGTGTCCTATAAGTTCGAGAATAAATGTAGTCGAGCAATTTCTTTGCAATGAACTTCCATCCATGATATTTTGAGTTGTATATCTTTTTAAAGCTCATGCCATGCCAAGATGTTCCTATCTCAGCACCTCCTACAAGTGGAATCAGGCAGAAGTCATTTAATGAGTTAGTGTAATATGCCACACCTGCTCTCAACTGTAGCCAAAGTCCTTTTAAGCTATAACCCAGATATGCCTCATGACCAAGATTCCTGACCAAGTCCACTACCTTTGGTGATCTCGTCAGCCATACAGTCCTTATCTTACCGGTCTGAGTCTTCGAAATATATTCAAACAAGTATCGGCTATTATCATCGTATTTCTTACCTGCCCATGCACCGAATATCCAAATCCTCTCGCTGCGAAAAGGCGAAAGCCTTGATAGGTTGAAGGTTATGACGTTTATGGGATATACCCATTTTTGAGGAATTTCCATTATTAAATCTGCAATTAATATTTACCCTATATAGCGTACATATAGATTGAATAACAACTTCGAATGATTGTAAAGCCAGATTTTCCGATTGTAACCACTCAGGCGTTTTACATCTGGATGATATTTCACATAGAAATCATCCACAAACTTCTTTAGAGTCTTATAGTGTTCTGAATTTCTTAGTTTAACAAGCCCTATTTGCATCTCCCCAACCATCAAGGCCATTTGTGCATTAACATGCTCTGGATAATGCTTCTTCAAAAATTCCAATCGCTCTGTCCATAGTGTCAGGCGATCCATAAAGCCTTTAGGTTTGTACTTGTTATCAGAGATGCTTCCACCACGTATATAATAGTTATATAAAACAGTGTCAGTCACATAAATATTCTTTGCATCATGAAACAGTTTGTACGTTGTGCCACTGTCTTCATATACTTTGCCTACAGGATACCTTGTTACATGGAACAAGGTATTTTTGTATACCTTGTTACATGCATAATTTCCAACTCCTCCACTGTAATTAATCACATGTCCTATCGCTTCAGATGGACTAATAATACCTGGTTGGCTGGTTGCAAACACCTTGTCCTTGGTTCCCAACTCATGAACAAACTTAAAACCGAAGCATACAATGTCTGCCTGATGTTCTTTGATAAGATTAACAAGCGTTTCACATGCATTCAGTTCTATCCAGTCATCACTGTCAACAAACATAAAAAAGTCACCGGTTGCCACATCTATTGCTGCATTTCTTGCATCTGATAGTCCACCATTCTTCTTGTGTATAACTTTTATTCTCTTATCCTTCTTGGCATAATCATCACACATTTCCCCACACCGATCGGGACTACCATCATCCACAAGAAAAATCTCAATATTATTGTATGTCTGATTAATGATAGAGTCTACACACTTTGGAAGAAACTTCTCAACTTTATAAATTGGAACAATAACGGATATCAAAAAATCTTTCATTCTTGTCATTGGATATTATTTATTGCATTCAATAAGTATTTCTTAGAATCATCTGTAAATGCTTTCAGCTTCTTTTCGAACTCCTCGGTATATGGGCTCATCAACGATACATTTCCAATCTCTTCATCGGCAGGAATGTAACGCTTTTCCAGACCGAGACATTCAAGAAAGTCATTGATTCTATGGTCGCTGTCATTCTTTGGGGGAGCCACCACGTAGAATGGTTTTCTGTTAATGATGGAAAAGACTGTGCCATGGAAAGAGCTTGCAATGACGAATTTGGCATGAGAGAAAAGCCAGCAAAATTCACATGGTCCGATACCCTCTACCATCACATCGCCTTTTTGAACAGAAGCCTTATAGTAGTCCAGAAACACGAATTTCAGTCCAGTCTGTTCTCTTAATTTCCAGACAATAGAATTGATTGCCTGCTCTGGTTTGTAGGCATATTGCAGAGCATATACCAAGACAAAATCTCCATCAATATCGTAATTAGGCTTGACGGCAAGGCTGTCATAGTCATTTGCATCAAGCAATAATGTTGGGTCACAATTATTCCTTACCACAATATCCTGCCGGATCTGCAGATCCTTGACGATCTGCAATGAAGAGCTTTCTCTGACACCAATATGGCTATATTTATTGAGCCTATTCCTAACAGAATCCCAATATTCCTTTGGAAGACTTTGGTTTGTGAAGCTGGCTGCATAGGCCACTCTTCGTTTGTTTGCTGGTGCGAACTCACAATAAGGAACAGGATCATTGCGTAACGTACGCACATTCCATAACTGATCTGATCCCGTCATATACAAATCGTACTCAGGAGGATTAGCCATGATTTCTTCCACAGAATTATACAGCTTTGGGGATAGACGGAAATAGTCATGGCAGAAATCTTTCATACGCTTGATTTTAAAGCGTCTCCCCCGGAAGTACATGTCACGGATCTGAACACAATATAATCTGCGAAGCCATTTCTTAAATGACAGTTTCTTCTTATGAAATTTGTTGGGGAAAACATAGTCTATCAACTCTGCTTCTCCTAAACCTTCCTTATTGATATATTGTTGCAAAGCATAGGCCTGCAGAGCAGATCCATAGTTAATAACTCTATGTAACGTAATAATACCTATCTTCATTTCTTGTTTGCAAGATATTTTCTAATTTTGCATTTTATTCTATATGGCAGCTGCAATAGCCTTTCAAGAGCAAAAATTCTATTCCAGTCTCGTTCATGATACTGATTCCCTGATTTCAGCATCCGCATGACCAATGGAGCCAGTATCGCAGGTTTCGCATTTGACTTCATCTGACCTTCGGCTACCGTCTCTAACTTACGGTCTTCGAGAATTACATGACTGGATTTAAGTATATCATTGCCCTTTCCTGTAAAGGCAATCACCGCACTCACGCCGTCTTCATCCATTTTGTATGTTTTACCCCAGGCATCGCCGATACGAATATCTGCCGAAGAGTTATCATACTTAAATCGACAATTTTTCTCACAGGCGGGGTTATTGCAGAATGATCCCAGAAAGAACTTATAAAAGATGTCACCCTGTGACCTAAGAGAGTATACGTAACTTTTTTTTTCTCTTATTAACATATTGTAACTATCGTGCCAGTTCACCTTCTCTCCGTGCTCATCGCCATCGATGGCCATAGCCCAAGAGTCATGCCAGCCTGTCTGTTTATTGCGCCATGAAACGTAAGTCAGTTTACCCACTTTCTGCTCGGCGATAGCAGTGTACTGCTTCCATGCGAGCATGGAGGGAACAGCATGGCAGAAGAAATCCATCAGCACAAAATTGTCCTCGCAACGGAACTTTTGTATATATCTACGAAAAGAATCAATCTGGCATGGCGTACCCACCACCAAATATTTCTCCTTGCGATTGATGGCCTTGAATGCATCAGTCGTATAGCTCTGGATATACTTACTGCCTATACTCTGAATAAGTTCCTCTACCGTAGAGGAGATGTAGTGTTCAGCCCTTCCTGCCCCAGCATCATATCGACAACCTACGACTTTAAATCCCTGTTCCAAAAGATAGCGCCCCGCTTCAAAACCAACTCCACCACTGGAACACTTACGCCTTACGGCATGCTCCTTGCTCCATGCCCCGTATGCATTGACTGTCTGATTCTTCAGGGCATAATCATCATGGGAAAAGGCACATACATCAACACAAATTCCACAATCTGTACACAATTGTGGGCTTGTGATAACAGGCTCATAAAACCCGCTGGTGTTCAGCCTTATATCAATGATTTTCCTGCTGCACGACGCTGCGCAAACTCCGCATCCGAAGCAATTGTGTATATTTGATATATTCATCTTTACTTGATTTAAGATTGTACAGGACCGCTATCTTTTGTAATACAATGCAAGTCACCAAGAGATAAGATACTTCAACACCGATGACAATAGAAATAGACTTCCCTACCAGAAAAGCCAAAGGTATAAAAGCAAATCGTTTGTCATATCTATAAATCCAAATGAGACTGCACAAGCACATTGCTAAATAAGTAACACAACCAACTATGCCGTAGTCAATCATTTGTCGAAACCATATACTTTCTGCTCCATATAACGCAGGATTATATGGTATTACGTATTTTTGGATATATCCCTTGCCGAACCCCCATATAAAAGATTTTTTCATGTAGAAGAGAGAGATTTCAAATTGGCCTTCTCTCATATCAGCACTTGAGCCTGAAGAATCGTTCGAATTAAAGATAGAATCAAGCACATCCCCCCAAAAAGCTGAAAAAGCAATGATACATATAAAACCAACAATTACAGAAAGTTTAAATGTAACAGACCTATATGCTTTATACCAAAAGAAGAACGGAAATAGAGCGACACAAAAAACTATATACTGGCTGCGAGTTCCTGTTAAGACAACACACAGAGGCATAAGCACTAATAGAAGATTCTCCAATATGGAGTTTATTTCAATTTTACGGAGCTTCAGATATAATACAATAAAAAAAGTGAAGGCAGAAAGCATTCCCAAAGTAGAACAAAATGCAAATAAACTATTGCATCTTCTAATTCCAAATCTTATTTTATCCGTATATCCTCCATAATAACCTTCACCTAAGTCATAGGTCTGAACAAAATTTGAATACGGGTTATAGTGAGTTACAGCTTCAATAATAGTATATACCCCCACAACAAAGAAGAAGGAGAATAAAACCATTAGATACTCTTTTAAATCTTTCTTTGTTTTTATAACCTTAAAAAGTACAATAGGATATATAAATGTACAAAGTGAAGTTATTATATTTTGGGAATATGCTTTCATCACACCATAATAGCTGCTGATAATATATCCTACCGACGCTATCAGACAAGGGACCAACAAAAGCATAGGATATTTTACCTTTGAAAATTCTTTTCCGTTTTTAGCAAAGAAAAGAATCATTTGGAAAAGTGAAATAAGATAAAACGATTTTACTCCTTCGATTCCTGACGTTAGATGTGTCTCTACAAGGAATATACACGAAGTTACATATACCGCCTTCTTATAATCAATAATACTATAACCCATCATGGCTAAAGTAATGATAAGCATAAAAATCATACTACAATATATTTAAAACCACATATTAAATAATGTTCGTCATTATACCAATACAGATGATAAATATTCCTTTGCTCTAGCCCTTTCCTCTTTTATTATTTCTACGGTTCTATCGTAATCAGGCTTAATTTGATTCAATTCGTCAAATCTAGGGGTGTTGGTTAGAAGATGATTCTTTAATCCAAACACAGTTAGAAGATCAGTAATTCTGCTACCTCTTTTGTCGTTTGGTGCTATATAAGTAAAGAAATTGGAAGTCTGCAATATAATGGAAAAGACGGTCCCATGAAATGAATCCGTTATTACAAGACTTGCATTAGCAATATATCGCAAAAATTCCTGTGGTCCTGCGTTACTTACCGTTTTATACAGCTCGTTTTGAGGTAATGATTTGTTTATAAGGAAAACCAAGCCCAAACCGTTTTGTTCACTCAGTTTTATGCAATAATCAAGAAGATTTTTGTGAAGCTTGAGTGTAAATAATAATATGTAGGGTTTATCTTCTATAGCAGGTGAAGCCAATGACAACCAATAGTCTCTATCAATTAGAAAAGTTGGATCGCATACCTTTTCTACTTTTCTATTGACAAATGATTCTAACAGTATTTTTGCTTGATTTTCCCTGACAGATATACTATTAAAATCATCTAATCCACACTTAAACAGATTTTTTTCTTGTTCTGTGAGGTAGTTTATTCCAATACTTGTAGCGAACGATATCTTTTTCTTTGTTTTATCTGTTACAAAAGTAAGCAGATAGGGTTCAATGCAGTAGGGTTGGTCAGGATTCCATAATTGGTCGCTTCCAGCTATATATACATCATACTCAGGAGGATTAGCATATAGTTGATCTATACTTCTATAAGGTTTGCTGAATTTAATCGCACTATTAAATTCATCATATTTTTCTTTTTGTCCATTTCGGTATCGGATATTCCTACATAAGATCCTCTCATACAATGACCTCAATATGGCCTTTATCTTATGCTTTACATCTTTTCTTTTCTGCCTGAGCGGCTTAAATCTCATACTTGAGACATAGTCAACATGTGCGCTAGGTCTGTGTAAATCTATAATTTCACAGTCATATCCTTGATCTTCTAAATACTTCCATAGGGCAAATCCTTGAAGCGTACCGCCAAAACTTGGCGTATCATGTATTGTAAGTAAACCTATTTTCATCTTATTATTTTTATTATTTTTTTTATTATTCTAAATGGCGCATACACTATTCTTTTAAATCTCTTTCGCCTAATATCAATTTTCATTACTGAAGCCATTACTTCTTCAAAGTCTGTGTCAAGGTGTCGATCAGAATTTTCGAAGTCAAGCCTTGCCATGCTCTTTGGAGTGGCGGCTCGCAGCCTCGGATCGCCAGCGATAGGTTCCTCTGTCGGACGTACGTCAGCATGTAACGCTCCTGATAGCACAAGGTCTTCGATGAAGGTCATGCCTTTACGCGTATTACATAGAACACTTGATACTTTCCGTTGAGAATAAGTACAAGGCGCCATTTTCCCAAGGCCATTATAGTCACTTAAAGTGATATCAGCAATTCGCTGTCTTCGGGCGAAGTGGCAGTGATAGCAATTCTCTCTATACGAGATGCTTCGGTGATAGCCATACTGGTAGGTATCGCCATCCTTGGTGCGTTTTGCATAAAAACGCTCACCAGCCGCATTTTGTAAAGTAAAAGTATAAGTATAAGTATAAGTATCTGGATCGCGGAAGGACATGCGCTTTGCTTGCTGTCCTTCACACGACTCCAGATAATGGATATGCTGGCGCAAGTATGAGAGTGGCGTTGTGCCATGACACACGACTTCTATCAGCAGAAGGTTCTCATGATCGTTGAATAATTTCCTGAGTGCTGCTACCTGACAGGGCAAGCCTATGAATACCACCTTCTCGCCATCCTTCAACAGCGACTTAATCTGTGGAAAGGCCTCGTATGCATCACTGAATACATACTTCGAGTTCTTGAATGGTCTGAGTTCTTCTTCTGTACAAGCAATCTTATGTGTTACCGAGAAATCTTCATTTTGGGAAGCACCGACTGCCTTGTATCCTTTTTGGAGACAATACTTGTAGATTTCTATTGCCACACCACCTGAGGCCGAGGTGCGTCTTTCTTCTTCATCATTCGACCAAGCGGCATACGCTCTTTGCGGCTCATGGCCAGACAGAGGGTTCAGTATGGGGCAAGCCTTCTCGCAGGCATGACATTCAACGCAGTTGGTTGTATCCAGATGTGGATATACCACGCCCTGAGCATCCTCCTTCATGGTGATGCATGACTTCGAGCACTTATTAGCACAGGCTCCGCAGCCAGTACAAAGATATTTTTCTGCAAGTGATATCATCGTTTCAGTTTCTTTTTTAATAGATTGGTGGCAAATTGCCGTTCCTCTCGGGTTAGTCCAATCATCCATATCGTAAACCCTGCGGATAGAAGGGAGACTACAAGCACCATCAATGAAACCGCTATGCTGGGCGAAATATAGTAATGGAGGATTATAGGCAGAATGGATGAAACCATTGATACAACAAGACAAATGAAGAGAATCTTACTAATATATTCCCAAACAGGGAAGTTGACCAATCTTTTGACTATCCAAAGCCGAAGGAATAGGTTTATCACAGATATAATCAATGATACATCAAACACAATCAACGGACTGAAACCGAGACTAAGGAACACATATGAAATCGGAATGTTGAGTATGGTCATTGACCCTACCAATGACTGATATAGTGCAATATTGCCTGTGGCATGGGCGGTGGTCATGAGGGGATTAGCCATTGAATCTACAGCTGTTATCATGATAATGAGCCGCATGAAAGGCACTACATATTCGGGCATCTGTCCAAGCCACAAGCGAATAACGAATGGTGCCTCAACTATAAGAGGAAGGGAAATGAATAGGATGAGGAAGAAAGACAGCTTAGAGCTACGGAATACGAGTTTGAACATATTGTCCATATCGCCTTGCGCATAGTATTTGGTTATCTGAGGGCGAACCGCTGTATAGAAGTTGGTGAAGAACTGATGAACGGCTGAATTCACCTGATAGGCAATGCCACGAGCGGCATTAACCGAGGGATTAAAGAACATATTGAGTAATATGTTCAAGCCCTGCCCTTTGACAAGACCCGCAGTGGATCCAAAAAGATTCCAGCCTGTATATGAAATTAATTTTTTAAACAATGCTGTTTCCCAATAAAAGGTATATTTTGTTTCTTTATGTTTTAAATGACAATAGAGCCAATAGAACCCGCAGTTCATGGCACGGAGTAAAAACATCAGAAATCCATAAGTACTCAACTTATCGATAGGAATAACCAATAGCAGATAGCAGATAGCGAGACTCAATACTACATCGGCTATTGATATATAAGCATAGACCCCCATCTTTTCATGGGAAATTATAACAGCGTTATAGGGATTTGTGAGGAGGGAACATACGGAAGAATATATCGAGAACTGAAAAACCCAATTAGCAGCAGTCAACCGAGATTCTGGTATGACTAGTTGAGTATTAAGGAACCAGACGCCAATGGTTTCTGCAAGCAGAATGAGTAATACTCCCAGCATCATGTAAATTTGCAGGCACATGCAAAAAACCTGCTTTAGCCGGACTACGTCTTCCTTGCCCAATTCAAAAGTTAAGTATCGTTGTGTAGAAACAGACATCGCACCGTTGATGACCCCCATCATACTGACAATGCCACCAACTACGTTGTAGATACCAAAATCCTCTACACCTAGCACCTGCAATATTACTCTGCTGGTAAAGAGAGAGAGGGCCATCATCAAGAACATACGTACATAAAGTACGAGCGTGTTCTTGGCTATACGTTTATTATTTGATGAAGTATCAGGCATTAATTGATTTGAAATTTGAGAGTTGTAGTCTGACAAGGAACTGCCTTCCTCTGGATATGTTGCTCGGAACCAAAGGTTCAGGCAGTCCGCTTATCAGATTGTCATCAATTCTCTTATACTGCTATTAAAAGCAGCGTTTGCCGATTTGATAATATTAATAATCTCTTTATCTATCCCCATAGTTTTTATCTGCTCATTAGTATTAATGCGTTCCTGTATTTCTTTATAATTTTCTGAAGCGTCATACTCTATCTTCATAGATGTACCCAACAAAGATACAGTCACCTTGGGTACGTCATCACTACTATCATCAACATAGATATCAAGCCGTTTGTCCTTGACTATCTCTGAACCAAGTGACAAGGCTAATGTATTATGAAATTTCTCTTTGTTGTACATAATCTTTGATAATGGTTATGGGTTAGAGGTTATTGGTATAGATTTACGGCAGAATATGGCAGAAAGAGAACATTCTTGCTTCATCTGGAAGATCAAACTCTTACTAGTATTCTTGAACAGGCACACCGCCATTACTGATAGTCTCTGGTATAAAATAATAATACCACACATGCCCCAAATCAAACGAAAATTGTAAACCACCATATGAACGTAACACCGATTTTACGGGCATTACCGCTAACATGATTTTTTAAAAAAATTTATCTGATTGTAATTTGCGCCACTTGATAGTATCAAGCGACCTTTTTTTCCTGCTTCTTTCCAGGTGTATAATAACACGGGATCATTGACCTGTAGTCATCATCGCCATTCATCA
>AUXO016827997.1_pt1 | contig 13290 bp, 12 predicted proteins | sample 768731 | NCBI WGS metagenome assembly AUXO01 (sample SAMN02715735, study PRJNA202380) | gut metagenome | biome: sheep rumen | host: Ovis aries | place: New Zealand: Palmerston North
GCCACCTCGATATTGTCTTTCTCATTCATATAGGTCTCATAGGCATTGGTGAGATCGAAGCAGAGCTGGCGGTACTGGATAGCCAGATTGTCGGTGGTCTCGGAGAGCGTGTTCTTCGCTTCCTCGAGAGCGATCTTCTTCTCCACCACCCCGGCAGCGCGTTTTCCGGACGACCAGAGCGGCATCTTCACGCTCACCTGAATCACGTTCGGAGGCGTCATACGCATACCGCCCTCGCCGTAATACTGCTGGTTGGTATAGTTATAAGCCAGCGCTACTGTCGGACCATATGCCCAACCCGCCATGTGTACATTACGTTTGGCGAGTTCCACCTGCTTTTGCAGCAGTTGATAGTTCAGGTTGTTCTCAATCCGGAAATTCTCGCTCAGCAGAGAGATCACACGCTCCGGAGAGAGGATATCATCAATACTGTCGGTCAGCGTCAGTTCGGTCTCCACCGGCACATCCAACAGCACTTTCAGAGTATTGGTCGCCAACTCGATATTACGCCTCTGGATATTGATGTTATTCTTCATCGTATTCACGCGTACACGGATCTGGTCCGCCGTAGTCTGCTCTGCCGCACCCGCATTCACGGCGTTCTGGGTGATCGATTCCAAGTTCTGGATGTTCACCAGACTGGAGTCCAGCAGTTCGGTAATACTCTGAAGCGCCAACAGGCTCACATAACTGCTCATCACGCTTCCACGAAGCTCACTCTCCGATTTGTCAAGAGAGATCTTCTTCATATCAATCGCGATATTATTAAGCAGTACGCCTACGATCCCTTGCCCGTTGATACCTACCGAAGCAGTGGCTCCGAGAGCCCCCACATTAGGCATGTTGATTGTAAACTCACCCATGGCTGTGGACATCGTAGCCGAATAACCGAGGTAGTTGCTGTAACTGTAACTTCCATCCACCTGCGGCAGCATGGCTGCGATCGTCTGCCAGCGCTTCGCATAAGCCTCCTGAACCGCCAGCGAAGCATTCCTCAGGCTACGGTTCTGTTTGATCGCATAGTTCTGCGCATCTCTCAAGCTCAAGCTCAACGAGGACGGTACGCTGTCCTGCGTATGGTAGTAACTCTTCGTAGCCGCCATCACATGGTCCTCCGCGAACAACGAAGTACTCAACAGCACGGCCGATAAAATAACAAATACTTTCTTCATTATATTAATTCCATTTTAAAATTCTTAATTCTCAAACAGCTTCAGCCCTTCTTCGCTGAGCACGCCACGCACGAATACATCCATGGCGGTGTGAGCCAATTGATGCATATTATGATTGTGGGCCTCAATGACTTCAAAATCGCGAATCGCATCGCTATGAATCTTTGCAAACAGAACGGCTGTTAATTCTATATTAAGGTTCGCGCGCACGAGACCCTGCTCCACACCCAATTCAAGATATTGCATGATGAATTTCTTTTGGGTCTCAAAACATTTCAATTGAAAATCCGCAAATTGACGGGGATAATATTTCTTAAGGTCATACACCAACTGCGGCACACGACGTACATCGTTTTTCTCCGACTCCTGACGCTTGATAAACACCTTCACCAATTGACGGAAATCTTTTAAAGCCAACAAACCGTTCATTTTGTCAGCCATATAATCCAAATTGGCCTGTAACATCTGCTCGATCAGTTCATCTTTGGACGCAAAATGGACATAGAACGTCTTCTTCGACATTCCCAATTCACGACAGATATCATCGATGGAAACAGAACGAATACCAAGGCGAAAGAATAGTTCGCCGGCCTTCTTAATAATATGGATTTGTTGGTCAACTGACATTGACGTAGATTACGTAATTTTCGTCGTTTTCGCAAAAAAGCGTGCAAAGGTACAACTTTTTTTTGATATATGCAAGAAAATGGAAACTTTTTTCACTTTTGTAGTTTCCATGTGGCAAAATCGGGGTATAAAAACAGTAAAATTCCAAAATCACGGGATAATATACATAGTATATTATAGGTAGGTGCGGGATACGACATTACCAGTACATGAGTCCAACGCGCCTCTAATGCGGCTATTATGAGCATAAAAAAAAGGAGCACCGAAGTGCTCCCGTTGGTTAATTAGCGGACTCTTTTGCCCGTCGCGTCGTAGAGTATATTGTCCACGAGGATATACAGCTTATTATCGATGAGTACTTTTCGCGCCACAGGAGCGGAAGGTATCTCTTCAGTAGCCGTTGGAGTAGCGGCTTTAAAATACGCCGTATAGTTCGTCTCGCTGGTCACCTCTACCTCACGCGGGTTCTCTGTGTTCCCGTCATTCCACCGGACAAACTCAAAGTTAGCCTCCGCTTGGGCGGCAATTTTGATGGTTTGTCCGCATTGGAATGGTTGCGTATCACTATTCACCCAGCCTAAGGGCTCCGCTTGAACTATTACCCCCAAGCCGCACAATAGCAATAGTGATAAAATCGTGCGTTTCATTGTGGAGATATTTATTCTTCTACGAATTGAACAGAACCACCCTCACCGGCCGTAATGGTGACATTCAGCTGTTTAACACCGAAGACAGCCGTATAGCTGAGGTTGGACTCTGCGAAAGTGATGGTACGGATCGCCGTCTTGTTATTGTGGTCATCTTCCCAATAGAGGAACTCCTGACAATCATCAGCCGGAACTGCCTTAATTGTCACTTCGTCACCCGCATAGTAAGCCACTTTTTCACCTGAGATAACATTCACAGTACCTGCTCCTAAACCCGAAGTATTGAGAGTCAGCGTGTAGGTATTATCCGCAGCAAAAATAGCCTGTAGCGACATCGCCTCATTCACCGTTACGGTACGTTGTGCATTCGGATTCTCATCGCTCCATTTAACAAAATGGAAGTGCTCGCTCGGTATAGCCTTGATGGTCACGGTACTACCGCAGTCAACAGTTTTTTCTGCGGCAAAAGCCAGGGTTGCAGTAGCTGCTACGGCTACGAACAATGCAAAGATTTTTTTCATAAGTAATAATTTTTAATCGTTAATATATTCGTTATTTATTCTTCTACAAACTCAACTGTTCCTCCTTCTCCGGCAGTAATAGTTATCGTCGCCTGACAAGGTTCAGAAGAACAAGTGGTGGAATAGTTAGAGAAGGTGGTTGTACCACCGCCTACCGTCACTACGATGCTCGTAAACTGCACCTGCTTAGAGGCGTTGGTAAATACCAATTCCGTGGATGAACCCGTCCATGTTCCGGAAGTTTCGGAAGCCGTGTACGTTCCGCCTCCACTAGTTAATGCAACCTGCTCTGCATTACCTTTCGAGCTGTTGGTCGTAAAGGCAATATTTGTTATAGCAGACGAAGAAGAGAAGGTCAATGTGCCGCCCATATATGAACGCACCTGCGTAGCAGAGGCTCCATAACCAAGACTGAAGGTCAAGGTCACACCGTCCTTGGTGGCAGATATATTATTACCCGACCCTGAAGTTCCTTTCCCTTGGAACTCACCTATCATCTCCACATCCGAGCTTGCACCTCCACCGGAAGTTATCTTGTCCGCAAATACTGCATAATACGTAGCCTCTGCAGTAGCTTTGGGTACTTCCGATGAAGCATACAATGTTGCAGGAGCATCTCCGGAAACTGTACTACTGGTAGTCCAACCCATGAAGACTCGACTCTCCGAACAATCCGCCACACTCGGAGCAGTAGGACGTACATTCTCATTTACTTCCGTGGTACTGGTAACACCCTTCACATCCCATGTAATGGTATATTGAGTAGCACTGGAACTACCACCATTTTTATCGCCATCCGGATAACTGGAGAACTCTTCGCTAAAAGAACCTACTGCGTTGGTCAATAAGAATGTTTCCCCTGCGTATTTGCCCCAGATATATTCAGCGAGAACAGGATAGTCGATGAACGGATTACGGTTTCCTTGCTGATTCTGAATACCGTTATTACGATCTATCTCTTTCTGAGAAACCGGATCTTCACGATGCCATTTTAGCAACAATGCTACTCCGTACGCAGTCAGTCCATAACGGTTTGCTTCTGTATATGAACTCGCAAAAATCGCATTTCCGGGAGCCGTTGTAAAGGTTTGATAGTCACCATTAGCCCATTTTAACATTGTACCAAAATATCCTCGAGCAAAATCTCCTTTATACTCATCCATCGGCTCAAACACCGTGCTTACTGATGTAGGGGACTGAGAAGAAGACTCTCCCAAAATAGAGTTCTCGATGGAGATAGCCTTTGGAGTTCCTTTTTTACATCCGGAATTGGAGGTGTAAGAGGCAGAAGACACCTCCCCAAAAATGAGTGAAGCACGCATATTATTAACATACCCGTCCGTTGGTACCACATGGAACAAATCAGTTCCGGGCGTATTTGAATCTTCCGACCCGCCGAACCAACTTTTCGGAATAGAGTGCTCGCGATTATACGAATCACCTTCCTTGCTGTAATTCGCTCCTTGCGCGCTTCCTCCACAAGTGTAAGACGTAGTATTGCTATACATATCCCACACTTCCCCCGACGAATTAATATCTATGGCGCAATAAGCTGACCATAACCCTTTGTAGGACAACGAAGAATACCCCACTTTCGCCACATTATGAACACCGGTGAAGAGGTTCGAACCACTCTTATTATTAATATAACTGGAGTAATACGATTCATCTACCGCCCATAGTGCAGCGCAACAAAAGAGTGCAAAAGATAAGAGAAAATGTTTTCTCATGGTATTTTGTATTAAATTATTCATGTTTAGCTTCCTCGGAAGGAAAAGCGACGCAAAGTTAGTATATTTTTTTGACCCCACCAAATTTTTGAATGCTTTTTTTGAAGAAAAAGAACTCGAGTTCTTATATGGAATATTTTAATTCGGAACACATAAAAAAAAAGCGACCCGCAATACTGCGAGTCGCTCATAAAAGGGATATTAATAATATCAATCTAAGATTACTTCCACTTCCGGTTCATTAACGAGGATGTTCTTCACTTCCCAGGTCGAGCAGGTCTGTCCCGGTTCAGATTTGTAACGGAAGCCGATGTAGATCGTCTGTCCATTCCAAGCGCTGAGGTCCATGCGACCGGAGTTGTAGAACGTCCAACTGTTGGCATCCGGGAATCCGATACCCTTCTCGGTGTCCCATGCATTCCACGGCAGTTGAACCCATGTGGCCTCGTGTGCGTTGCCGCTATAGTCTGTGCTGACCCAAACGGTCAATTGCGTCATACGCGTCTCGTCGGTAGGACCATAGTTGATAGCTTGGTCAAAACTGAGTGCCGGTTCCGTCGAGTTTTTCAACTTAATCTTCGGCGTAATGCACCATCCTTCGCCGTAGTGCGGGCCACTGTAGTAGGCACTGGCCTTCATACCATAGGTGTTATTGAACGCCCAGATATAGGTGATGCCATCCTCCAGATCGTAGTGTTCCAAGGTCAGTTTGCCCATATTGCCATCACCGGCTACAGCCTGTTTGTAGTAGGTAGAGAGGTTTGCTTGCCATCCCTGAGCTAAGACAAACGACATGCTCTCGTCGATGACACCCGTATTGGCTATCCAGAGCAGACCGTCGTAGTTATACTCGGTGGCGACGTATTTCTTTGCTTTGCTGTCATACTGCATCACTACCACTTTGTCATCTTTCGCCGGATACGGATACAAATCATTCAGATATTTCTCCACTCTTCCATATGCGTAGGTCGGCAATAGGACAAACGTATGTTCCGGGTCTTCATAGAGCTTCCAAATCACACCGCCGCTGTAGATGTAAATCTCTTCGCGGGTCTCTTCGATTTGTCCGCCTTCATCGGGTTCCTTGCTACTATAGTCATACACTACACCCAACAGATAGTCATCTTCTACCTGCGGCAACACTCCCTCCAATTCAGCCAACGTAGCAGGCGTCAGATATTTAGTGTCCGAATTACCCCAGATCTTCTTATAGTCGGCAACCGTCAGCTTGTACTGCACAACGTTGTCATAGATTTTTAGATACTCAGGCAGGCCCTCAAAATAACGATAGGTTACGTTAAACGTGCTCCCCTGGTCCACCTGCGGATACTTATTGTAAATATATGCCGGCACATACATATCTGCTGTGGCGTTCTCATTGAATACGCGATTTTCTCCTACCAAAGCCAGCGCCTCAACATACACGTTTTTACCCTCAATACTATCCAAATAGGCTGCGTAAACCTTGTTTGTCTTGTTGTTAGCAATCGTCTTGTAATCGTCAGAGGTCAGTGTGTAGTCATAGTTCTCAACCACGACAATCTGAGGATCACCGTTATCCATGTATTTCTCATCGAAATAGTTTTCACAAGCCGTCAGTCCTAAAGTTAAGGCAACGACGGATAAAATATACTTTGTTTTCATAATTGTATTCATTTAAATCTTTTGTCCTTATTCTTTAGTTCTTAGAATTGTAATTTCAGACTGATATTCCACTGCCGTCCCTTGTTGTAGAAGAAGTAGATATTATCCTTCGTATTCTCCACCGGTCCGGTCGAAGCAGTGTTGGCTGACCATGCCTTCTCGATGTAGTACTGGTTGAGTACGTTAGTCACGTTACCGCGAATGGTAGCGCGAAGCGGGCCCATGTCGAACGAATAGCTTGCGCGCAAGTCAAGCGATCCACCCAAACCGCAACGATAAGGTTCTACGATATTCATCGTTTTCCCCAGACTCAAGTTGCTACCCGAGAACGAATAGTACGAGTAGTTGCGATCGTACAGTGTGTACTCGCCACCGATACGGAAACCTTTGAACGGCTTGAACAAAATACCGAAGTTGGCTGTCGTCTGAGCCTGACCGCCAACGTGGATTCCCTTCATATTCACGATAGCCCAAGCGTGGTCCGGAGCACCTATCTCGGTGCGTTTACCATCTACCGTCATAGCAAAGCCATGCTCGTCGTAAGCGCGACCGATGACGCTATCGCTATCCCATTTCCAATCGCCCAAGGAAACCATCGCGCTCAGTTCAACCCATTTAGTCGGACGTACTTTGGCTTCCAATTCCAGACCCATGTGGCGGGCACTGACACCCGTCATATTCATATAGAACGCCGTCTGGTCCGGGTCGCTCAAGTTACCGTACTTGGTCATGGTCTTATCCATCCATTTGGTATAATAACCGTTCAGGTGAATGCTGGCGTATTGGTTTTCAAAGCCATATCCGACCTCAACAGAAGCGATCTTTTCGTTCTTCGCCTCATTATTGATTGCATTCGATGTGCTGACAGACATGTAGATCGCCTGATATTTCGGCGCACGGCTGATGAAACCGGCGTTAACGAATACATTGTGGCATTTAGCGAACTTATAGTTGACGCCGGCTTTGATGGTTCCACCAATGCGGAGCGTCGAGTCGCGAGCCGTCACATTGTCGTAGTAATAACGATCAGTACGCCAGTTATGGTTGAAGAACACCGAACCATTGACGAAGGCCGAGAGGTTGTTCCGGCTATACTCCAGACTACCGAACACGCCCTCTTGTACAATTGTACCCGTGTAGTCACGGTAAGCAATATCGCCTACACCCAGTTTCTCGTTCAACCAGTCCGGGTCGTTCGCCTTGGGGTTGTTCTCCGGCAGCACTTTCGAGCGGGTAGCATCAATATAATAACTGCCGCCAAACAGGTCGCTGATCACTGCTCGGTGAATACCCTGATACCAGCGAACATCCACACCGGCTGTCAGCTCCAGACACTCAAACCACTTCTTATCGTAGGTAGAAACAAGTCCCACCCAGTTATGATCGTTGCGGTTCTCGCAGATAACAAGTTCCGAACCATACTCCGATGCAGCGTTGATATCCTGCACCATTGCGTAGTCGAACATACCTGTCGTCTCGTCGCGGAAGGTAGTGGTCACCAGACCATTGTATGCACCGCGGGTCAAATCGCTGTACGTGTATTTAGAGTTCAGTCCGTTCTCGGCAGTACGGCCGAAACCGCGTCCGATAGATACGTAGGCCGTTGTCGAGAGACTGCTGGTCTCGTCAATTTGCCAAATATGGTTGAGCGATATCTGCGGCTTGTGGTATTGGTTGTAGTTCGTTCCGGCTTGCTCACCGCGACGATCCTTACCATACGACGGATTGTAGCGACGGCGATCCATACCACTCGGCATATACTGCTCCACTCGGTTCCATTCCGAAAGCAGCAGTGCGCCCGACGATCCCGAAGGACGAGTCCAGTGCCACTGAGGCGCTCCGAAGCCGGTCAGCGACAACTGATGGTTCTCGTTGATACGCTTCGATATATTTACGAAATAGCTATAGCCTCGGAAACCAGTTCCCTGAATGTAGCCATCGCCCCATGTGCGACTACCAAGAACCGTGATTGCCCAGCCGTTTTTCATGAGACCGGTACTAACGGAGAACATCACTTTGTTGTAGCCATCGTTACCCATCGAATAGCTGATAGCGCCACCTTTCTTGGCGTCGATACCACGGGTCACGATGTTAATCGTACCGCCGACAGACGGAGCCGACAGTTTGCTGGCACCCATACCGCGCTGGGTCTGCATAACGCTTGTCACATCAGAGAGGCCTTGCCAGTTAGACCAATACACAGTACCGCCTTCCATGTCGTTCATCGGTACACCATTGATCATCGTAGCCACATTGGTGTTGTCAAATCCGCGCATCCAGATCTCGGAGTCTCCCCAGCCGCCACCTTGACCGTTGGCATGTACACCCGGGGTGTGTTTCAGTACTTCCGGAAACTCCTGACCCGCCAGACGCTCCTCAATTTCCAGCGCCGTAATCTGACTCACGGCTACCGGAGTCTGCTGCGTACGAGCCATCTGTCCGGTGATCGTAACATCCTCCAGAGCAATAGCCTCCGGCTCCATAGCGATGATACCGAAGTTGCTCTTGTTGGCAAGCATCTCCATCGGGTGGTAACCGATGTATGACAACTGCAATTTCGCATTCGGCTGTACCGATAGGGTAAAATTACCATCCAGATCGGTCACGACACCATTGGTGGTACCCAACTCCAAGACCGAGACGCCAATCAGCGGCTCCTGGGTCTTCGCATCCAGTACCAATCCAGTCACTTTTTGCGCCTGCGCGTACATCATAATTACCGCGCACAAACACACACATAGGGAAATAATTTTTCTCATGGATTAATAAAGATTGTTTGTTATAATGATATGGTTGTTTGTAGATTCGTAACGAACTTTCAAATCCGCTGCAAAGTTATAACAAATATTTGAAATATGCAAGTTTTGGCGAACTTTTTTACGTTTTATATGCAAAATAAGAAAGCTGCCTTTAAAAGCAGCTTTCTTATCGTAATATATATTTCGTTGATTAACGAACTTGTGCACCTTGGAGGTTGAACATCTTGTTGTCGCGGATGATGTAGATAACGCCATCAACAACTACTTTCTGTACCTTCTCGGTCAGCTCGATATTCTCGATGCCCTGAGCTTTCTCCAGCAGTTTCAGTTGAGCACCCGAAGCGAACTCATAATAGTCCTTGGAAGCATCTTGGTTCTGAGTGTGGGTTACATTACCCTCGATGAGTACGAGGTCGTGCTCTGCGATAGCAGCACCATCCTCAGCCGAACATTTAGCGCGGTAAGCCTGGATGTCACCATAAGTAGAAGTAGGATCGTCGGTCAGGTAAACGGTGATGTTACCAAACTCCTCGCTATACGGAGTCTTGATGTTAGCGATGTAAGCCTTGCAAACTACCTTCTGCGTTGCACCAACTTCCAGTGCTTGAGCGGCTGCCAGTGCCTCAGCTGCAGTCAGGGTCACTTTTTGCGCCTGCGCGTACATCATAATTACCGCGCACAAACACACACATAGGGAAATAATTTTTCTCATGGATTAATAAAGATTGTTTGTTATAATGATATGGTTGTTTGTAGATTCGTAACGAACTTTCAAATCCGCTGCAAAGTTATAACAAATATTTGAAATATGCAAGTTTTGGCGAACTTTTTTACGTTTTATATGCAAAATAAGAAAGCTGCCTTTAAAAGCAGCTTTCTTATCGTAATATATATTTCGTTGATTAACGAACTTGTGCACCTTGGAGGTTGAACATCTTGTTGTCGCGGATGATGTAGATAACGCCATCAACAACTACTTTCTGTACCTTCTCGGTCAGCTCGATATTCTCGATGCCCTGAGCTTTCTCCAGCAGTTTCAGTTGAGCACCCGAAGCGAACTCATAATAGTCCTTGGAAGCATCTTGGTTCTGAGTGTGGGTTACATTACCCTCGATGAGTACGAGGTCGTGCTCTGCGATAGCAGCACCATCCTCAGCCGAACATTTAGCGCGGTAAGCCTGGATGTCACCATAAGTAGAAGTAGGATCGTCGGTCAGGTAAACGGTGATGTTACCAAACTCCTCGCTATACGGAGTCTTGATGTTAGCGATGTAAGCCTTGCAAACTACCTTCTGCGTTGCACCAACTTCCAGTGCTTGAGCGGCTGCCAGTGCCTCAGCTGCAGTCAGCGTATCCACTTCCGGTTTCTCATACTCGCCGAAGAAGATCGAGATCTTCTCAATACGAGCTTGCGAAGCCATCGACTCTACAACAAACTCTTTATCATTTACAACAACTTCATCATCCAAGCCGCCATTATAAGTCGAATAGAATTTAAATACGACCTTACCAATCTGTTGCTCAGAAGAAGTGATAGCAAAGCGTCCACCCTTATATACACGGAGAGCCAAGTTGTGACCATAACCATTATCGGTAGAAACAGTTACACCTCCTTTCGTAGTAGAAACTGCGCCACCCGGGGTCTCCTGCGTAGCAGCCTGACCTTGACCTTCGAAATCAGCAGGGAGGAATACTACGTCAGCTTCCTCAACCGGCTCACCACCACCTTTTTGAAGGATTGTGATAGCGGCACCTGAAACGGTTTCAATGACGCCTCCATAGTTCTGGATTTGTGTCTTGATACTGATTTTGTCTCCTACAGCGAGAACCTCAGCAGGTTTGCCACGATAGACCTCGATAGCTCCTTTCTCATTGCTGTCTGCTCCATTGTTTGCATCAGCCATCCAGAAAGTCATATTTCCGTGAGACTCCATAGCGTCCTCGATAATGTTGGTTACATAGCCAACGATATCGTACGTATCAGGCGATTTTTGCTTGTCTGTGTAGTCCTTAGCGATTTCCAATGCCTTTGCTACATTAATCTCAGTAGAACCTGCCACAGCACGGTCACCATCAACCTTGGAGATGAACGTAACGACTGCGCCGGAAACTGTCTCGGCGATAAAAGCGGATGCATTCTTGTCATAATACTTCTTCAGTTTGGCAGTTACGTTCACTTTGTCGCCATTAAGAACTTTCACTACGACATCATTGTCTTTGGCGATACCGCCATAGACTTCAAATTGCTGCTTCTGGCTGTTCGTAGCATCGTCAGCAAGGAAGAAGATTTGGTTGCCATAAGTAGGATTGAAATCCTGAGCATCGACAACAAAACCCTCAATCGTGTACTCAGACTCCGAAATGGCTGCCGAGTCAAGAGCCATACAGGCAGTAATAGCGTCAGCAACAGAAATTGCTTGAGCGTTCATTGTCAGCGCTGCGAAAGCAGCAGCAACAAAAGTAAAGAATTTCTTCATAATTTTAATAGATTTAAAATTCTGGAGCTTCGGCTTCGTCGAGTTGCGTAAGCGAGCTTACACTCGACTTGCACGAACCTTCATGTTAGTTAAATAAAAAAGTTGGTTTTTAAATAAAAATATATGTTGTAAAGCATAGTTTACACTATAACCCACATTTTCGGTCGCAAAGGTAGGCTTTTTTTTTGACATGACCAAATTTATTTGCTTTTTTTTGCAAAATTCTTTAAATACTTGCATAATTCAGAAAAAAGTCGTAATTTTGTGCCCGATTTAGTAAAGTTTTCATGACCATGGCAAAAATACTGATTATAGACGACGAACGAGGCATTCGCAATACGCTCAAAGAGATCCTTGCCGACGAAGGACATGAGGTGGAAGTAGCAGAAAACGGCAAGCAGGGTTTGGAGATGGCGCAAGCCAAAGCGTACGACCTCATCTTCTCCGATATCAAAATGCCGGAGATGGATGGTTTGGAGTTTCTCGCGAAACTCAAGAATGATGAAAATGATGCTAATGATGCGAATGGAGAATGTCCGGTTGTGATGATCACAGGGCATGGTGATGTGGAAACTGCAGTCCAGGCGCTTAAGTTAGGGGCGTATGATTTCCTCCTGAAACCGCTGGACCTCAACCGCATCCTCATTACCACCAAGAACGCTTTGGAGAGCAAATCGCTCAAGCAAGAGACGAAGCAGTTACGCAAGAAGATCAGCGCCAAGGGGCCACAGATGATCGGCGAGAGTGCGGCCATTACACGCGTACGTGAAATAATTAATAAGGTAGCTCCGACCGAAGCACGCGTACTGATCACCGGTCCAAACGGAACAGGTAAAGAGGTGGTGGCTCATCTTATTCATGAGAACTCCGCCCGCGCAAATGGTCCGATGGTGGAGGTCAACTGCGCAGCTATTCCGAGCGAGTTGATCGAGAGTGAGTTGTTCGGTCATATGAAAGGTTCGTTCACCGGAGCCGTAAAGGACAGAGCCGGTAAGTTCGAGCAGGCCGACGGAGGCACCCTTTTCCTCGATGAGATAGGAGACATGAGTCTGGCCGCACAAACGAAAGTGCTGCGCGCATTGCAGGAATCCGAGATCACACGGGTGGGTTCAGACAAAGCCATCAAGGTCAACGTGCGCGTACTCGCGGCTACCAATAAGAATCTGGCAGAGGAGATCCAGAAGGGCAATTTCCGTGAAGATCTCTTCCACCGGCTGAACGTAATACCGATTCAGGTACCTTCGCTCAATGACCGGTTGGAAGACATTCCTTTGTTAGTAAACTATTTCGTTGAGCAGATCTGTGACGAGCAAGGTATAGCGAAGAAGAGTTTTGAACCTGAAGCCCTTCAGGCACTGCAAGCCAAAGAATGGACCGGTAATATCCGTCAACTCCGTAATGTAGTAGAACGCCTTATCATTCTTGCCGGAAATAAAATTACCGCAGAAGACGTCAACCTATACGCATGATTCTACAATCGCTAAATATTCTCAATTATCGCAATATTCGCGAAGCGAGTTTGGAATTCAGTCCTAAGCTCAACTGCTTCGTGGGACTGAACGGACAAGGCAAAACGAATGTGCTCGATGCCATCTATTTATTGAGTTTCACCAAGTCCGCCTATACCTCCCAAGATTCGCTGAATATCACCCATGGCGAAGAGATGGCGATGGTGCAAGGGGTATATAGTACAAAGTCGATAGTCGAAAGACC
>AUXO014462138.1_pt1 | contig 13288 bp, 16 predicted proteins | sample 768731 | NCBI WGS metagenome assembly AUXO01 (sample SAMN02715735, study PRJNA202380) | gut metagenome | biome: sheep rumen | host: Ovis aries | place: New Zealand: Palmerston North
AAATCCCAGATACATACCCTACCCGTCAGCGAATTAAATTTGCGCTTGCTATGCTCGAATGCCAACACTACGTATTTATACATTATTTATGCCTATTTAGTATTGAAAACTAGATGAAAAGGTGTTAGACTTATAATAGGGAAGGTGATATAATGAAGTATTTTAACAAAGCTGATGTAATAGACAGTGTGCTTATAAGTGCAGGTCTAGGGATATCGCTTCAAGATATTCAGTCTATATTATCTATTATCATTATATGTTTAGACATATTATGGATCGTGACAAAGGTCATTATAAAATTTATTATGTATCTTAAGAATGATGGTAAAATTGATAAAGAAGAATTAGAAGATCTAAATAATACATTTCATGAGTTAGACAAAAAGAAAGCTGGTGAAGAATGATGTCAGATGCTTCAAAAATACCTAAGAGAAATGACTGGAAGTTTGGTATTTTCTATAATAAAGATTCCGAATATGATTTTTCTACATTAGTAAATTATTATATATCATATATGTTTGCTAAAACATTAGAAATGTTTAAATGGAATAATTTACCTGATGATATGAATTCATATGATGTTGAAAAGTTTACTCAACTAAAAGGAAACACATTCTTTTTATATGATAATGTTAAAAATCGTTATTTCATTTTGGATGGCGCATCATATGATAGAATTAGTTGGAACTATGAACCAACCAAAGCAATATTAGTTAATCCAGCATTGCCTGAAATATCAGGTGTTAAATATGAATTAGGTAAAAATGCTATAATGATTAGAAATGATTATCTAATGCTTGGTTTATATCAAATATTTGAAAAGAACTCTATGGATATAGCAAACACTGATATTTCTATAAGATATGCTCAATTTAACACTAGATTAAAATCTATATTCACATCTGATGATGATGATACTGCTACTTCTATAAATAACTTAATTGATGCTATTTGGGAAGGTAGAAAACCATCTGCAATAGTTACAACCGATTTATATAAGAAAAGTGTTGAAGGCATCAAATATGCTGAAAATCAGTCTAATGATATAATTCAATTAATGGAATTAAAGCAATATCAATTAGCACAATTTTATATAGAATTATGTGTAAATGCTAATTATAACATGAAGCGTGAAGCTATTAATGAAAATGAAGCTAATATGAATGAAGATGCTTTATTACCATTTATAGATCATATGCTTAAACAACGTGAAAAAGCGTGTGAAGAAATTAATAAGTTATTTGGTTTAAATATTTCAGTAGAATTATCTTCATCATGGAAAAAGATAAATAAAGAAGTTAAGGAAGCATTAAAATCTAATGAACTTCAAAATGATATTTTAGAAAAAGAAGCTGAAGAACCTAAAGAAGAAAATGCTGAAGAACCAACTGAAGAACCTAAAGAAGAAGGTGAACCAAATGCTTCATAATATGATATTTAAAGATTATCAAAAAGAGTTTTTAGATGATTTGTTTGGTGTTATGGCCGAAGCTTCTAAAATGGATAATTATCCTAATTTAAAATTAATTATTAATGCTGATGACACATTTAGTATTAATTTAATGTATTTAGCACATAGTGGAAATAAAAAGATTTCTAATTTATTAAATATGTTAACTAATGAAGATGTGGCAAGTTCTAAAGAAGATAGAACTGAAAAATTAGTTGATATTCTTTTAGTTAAGTTTGGCTCTAACTGGGAAAAAATATCTAAAGCATATAATATGGAATATGATCCATTAGATAATTATAATATGTTAGAACATGAAGAAGTTAATTCTAAAATGAAATCATCATCAGGTTCAAAAGCCAAAATATATGGCTTTAATTCAACATCAGGAGAACCAGTAGATGATAATGAAGCTTCAATGGAAAACACATCAGAAGGTTCTAAAGATGATAATTTTAGGGATTTAACACGTAAAGGTAATATAGGTGTTACCACTTCACAACAAATGTTACAAAGTGAGTTAGAATTGCGTAAATATGATTTATTTAATGCAATTTTTAACGATATAGACAAAGTGATTTGTTTAAAAATTTATTAAAGAAAGAAGGAAAGAAAAATGTCACTTGTTATTTTAAAAAATGCTCAAGTTGCTGAGCTAACTAATGAAGCTTTAAAAAATACATTAGGTGAAAATGCAACAATTATTACTGAAGATTTAGAAGGCGTTGTAGATAATGGCACTAAATTAGAAAATGCTAATGCATATCAAAATTTCCTTGAAAATTTAATGTTAGCAACTGCCAAATATATCTTTAGATTCAGAGCTTATGAAAGTAAAGCTCCAAATGTTTTAAGAGATTCTACTGAATTTGGAAGATTAATCCAAAAGATTAGAAGTAAGATGCCAAAGGCTGAAAATAACCAAAGCTGGGAAATTGAACCATATGCATCTTATGATGATAATGTATATACACCAAATGAAGTTGAAGTTAAAATCTTCATGAAGCGTGTTACATTTGAAGTTAGAAAATCAATTACTAATGACCAATTAAAAGATGCATTTACATCATCTAGTCAATTAGGTTCATTTGTATCAATGCAATTTGGTTTAGTTCAAAACCGTTTAACTGTTACATTAGATGATTTAATCTTCATGACAATTAATAACTTTATGGGCGAATTAATTGCAAAAAATACTGGTGCTAATGAAGGAAAGCAAGTTATCAAGCTTTTAACATTATATAAAGCTTTAGATCCAAATGCTAATGCTAACTTAACATCAGCTCAAGCATTATTTGATAAAGGATTCTTAATTTTTGCTCAAGGCTTTATTAAGGATTATATGCAATTAATGGGTAGATATTCTACACAATTCAATGATGAAGGATTTGAAACATTTACACCTGAATCTATGATGCATTGTGTATTATTATCTAAATTTGTTGATAATGCATCATATTATGCTGAATCATCAACATTCCATGATGAATTTATTAAACTTCCATATCATGAAACTGTTGCATATTGGCAGGGATTAGGTGATAAGTCTGTAAAAGATAGATCTACAATTAATATTACAACTGCATCAGGTTCATCAGTAAATCAAGATTATATTATTGGATTCTTATTTGACCATGATGCTTTAGGTGTTAATCACGATAATCCATCAGTAGAAACTAAATATGTAAGAAGTGCTCAATTTACTAATTACTGGTATAAAGAAGTATTAGGTTACTTCAATGATTTATCTGAAAATGCAGTAGTATTTTTAGCAGAATAGGAAGGTGAATAATATGTCTAAATTAAATGGTGGTTATATTATGGTTGATGCGGCTAATACCACATTAGCTGAATTAAAAGGTATTGTTGAATGTTCTAAGCCTGTTTTAGTATATGGTTTTGGAAAAGCTCCAGCATTTGCAACTGGTGTTATTAAAACTAATGATTCAGTAGTAATTGAAACTGCACATGGATTAGTTACAGTAACATCTTCAGGTGTAGCAACAACTATTACTGATTTAACAAAGTTAACTGATGCTCAATGTGAAGTATTAGAAGCTGGTGATGTTGTAGTTAAAACAACTACTGGTGAAAAGCATTCATATCGTGTATCTTATAAAAAGGATAAAACTGGATTATGTTTAACATATTCAGATGCATCTTTAGTTGAAACTGTATCATATGATTATACTGGCGGTCATTGGGTTTATAATTCAACTGATACAACTGCAATAAGTGAATAATAAATAATGGTGGATGGATGGATAATCCATCCACTTTTTAAATTAAGAAAGAAGGTAAATAAAATGTCAGATATTATTACAACACTTCATCCAGTAAATGATGAAGAAACAAATTTATATCCTAATATTAAAAAAGAAAATATACCAAATAAATCAATAGACATGAATAAATTAGATGTTGATGTTATTACTAAATTTGATAATATAGATAATGATATTGATTTATTAAGAAGTGAATCATCTGAATTACATCCATCAGGTGTAGATACTTCAACACATATTTTAGCATTTACATCAGATACGGGTATTTGGATAGGTAGTGATACTGGATATTGGTATTATTGGAACGGTACACAATATGTATCAGGTGGTGTTTATCAAGCAATTGAAGTAGCACCAGATAGTATTGTTAAAAATATGCTAGAAGGTAGTTTAAGAACTATAGTTTATAATTCAATTTTAGTAAATGTTGGAAATTATGAAACAGTTCTTCCAGATTTAGATGGAATTTCTAATAATCAAACCTATATTTTATTATTTGCAACTGGTTCAACTAATTTCCCAGCTCATTCACCTTATAGTTCTACTTGGGGTGGTTTTTTAGGAACTGTTGAAACATTTTTAGATGAAACCCAAACATACGGAATTCAAGTTTATACTGAATATGAAACTAAAATTCAATGGATTAGATTTAAAGCTTCTAGTTGGTATGGTTGGTCTAGAATAGATTCAGATTTAGTAGATTCTATAAATAATATAAATAATAATTTATTAGAACGAAATACCTTATTAATTAGAGAATCTAACTATTTAACTGAATTATCTGATTTTAATAATGCTAATAAAAATACAAAATATTTATGTTTATTTGCAACTAATTCAACATCTATTCCAGCTCATACACCTTATGGTTCTAGTTGGCAAGCTACAATTGGTGTTTTAATAACTTTTGAAGATGGTGATTATGGCTTACAAATTTTTATAGATGATGAAGGTGGCTATTATTATAGAATTAAAGCTGTATCTTGGTTATCTTGGAATAATGGAAAAGAACATAAAACAATTAATATTTCACCTTTAGATAATGTTATTGCTAAATTAAAAACAGTATCAGATGGTGATACAGTAGTATTTAGTCATGGAAATTATGACATTATTGAAATATATAAAGCATATTATGGAAATGATTTTTGGGATAATTATACAGGATATGATGGTCAAAGTGATGAATTTTATCAAGGTTTACCTATCAAACGTGGTACAAAATGGATATGTTCACCAAATGCAAAATTTACTTGTATTTATGAAGGAAATAATCCTAATGTAGCTTATTATTTTTCACCTATTAATACTGGTGATGGTTATTCTATTATAGGTTTAAATTTACATTCTAGTGGTTGTAGATATGCTATTCATGATGATTTTAATACATCAGCAACACCTAGAATATGTGAAATGCGAAATTGTAAAATTATAGATGATACTTCTAGAGCTATTGGTGGTGGTTTTGGTATTTCTAATAATTACATTTTAGATGGAAATTATTTTAAAGGTTATACATATTCAATAACATATCATAATAATGCTGTAACGGTAAGAAATCAAATGACTATAACAAATAATTATTTTGATGGAAAAGTATCATTTAGAAATTATGGTGAATCAACTGAAAAGAGTTCAATAATATTTAGTGGAAATTCTCAAAGTGTTCAATATGAATTAATACAAGAAGTTCCTAGTCAACCAGCTGATAATATTGAAGTATTTGCATGGAATAATATTGTAAGAAGTTAGGTGATATTTATGAAACTAACATTATATAATAATTTTAGTGAAGCCAATAAACTTAATAAGAATATTGTTAAAATTATAGAATTAGATGGAACATTAAGGGAAGCTTCTTCCCTTATTAATCCATCAATTGTAATTGAATTAGATCCAGCAACTCTAAAAGATTATATTATAGATGATTTAAAAAGAACTGTATCATATAATGGAGTTGTGATTACATGGAATTCATTTATATATGATTATGTGTTAAGTTGTAATTATGTTAAAATAGTTGAATTTAATCGTTATTATTTTATTAATGATATAATTTCAATTAGAAATAATTTATGGCGTTTAGATATGCATTTTGATGCTTTAATGAGCTATAAAGAAAATATTTTATCATTAGATGCTTTTGTTACAAGAAATGAAGTTCTATATAATCCATTAGTTAAGGATGAATTAGTATCCTATTATTATAATAAGGATGTAATAGAAGAAGTTGTTGCAAAAGGTTCTTTGGTAAACACAACATTTAATACGAATACTAATTACACTAGAAATGTAGTTTTATCTTGTATATCATTTAATACAATACCAGCAGGATCAACTATTAATAATCCTGATGGAACTAATTTACCTAAAATCAAACAATGGAATTATACAGAACAATTTTCCGAAACTTGCTATTTAATGGATACAGTAAAATTAGAATATGTATCATATAGAGCATTAAAAAGTGATAACTTAACATCTTTTATAAAATCAATTGTTGTTTTTCCTTTTAATTTAGATGCAGTATCTGAAGATCCAACTGCAATGCCAATTGTATATTTAGGTGATACTGCAATTAAAGATTTAACTGATAATGATGTAAAAGCATATTATTTAGAATATAAGATGTCTAAATATTATGTTGTTGCTGATTTTGTTATACCTGAAGCAACATCATTTTTAGATTATGAACCATATACACAATATGAATTATTTATTCCTTATTGTAATTGGATTCCACTTTCAGCTAATCAAGTATTAGGCCATAGAATCATTGTGTTCTATACTATTCAAGCTGAAGATGGTTCAGCTAATGCATATGCTTATGATGTTACTGATAATAAATTATTATATACATCTACATGTCAATTAGGTGTTAGAATTGGTTTATCTACAACAAACAATGAAGAAATATCAGCTTCTAGAAAAGCAAATAATCTAAACTTAACATTAGGTTTAGTATCAAGTGCTTTATCTGTTGGATTCGGTGTAGCATCAGGAAATCCAGTAGCAATGACTGGCGGTGTTCTATCAGGTGCTAAATCTATAACTTCATTTGTAAATAATAATTCAATGCTATTTGATAGAGCACAAGCAACATTTGGAACTGGTGCATCTGGTATGTATACAAGCCAAGATGTTATCTTAAGAAAAACTAAATATAAGCCAAAGAATTATGATTCTAATTATGCAAAATTATTTGGTAAGCCATTAAATGAATATAAGAAAATTAAAGATTTAGAAGGCTATACTGAAATAGCAGATGTTCATATTGAAGATATTGGATCTATAACTGAAAATGAATTTAATGAATTATATTCTTTACTAACTAAAGGATTTATTATATAATAAAGATGTCAAGAAATGACATTTCCCAATTCAAAACATTATCATATGAAAAGACTATCTTAAGGTAGTCTTTTCTTTTTTTCAAAAAATTTTTCAAAATATATTTGACATTATATTTGAAATGTAGTAATATATAGCTAGAGGTGATGGGAAATGAAAAAAGTAGAAATATCTACAGAAGCTTATGTATTAATTAAGTTAGATAATGTTAAAACTATTGATGTAACTGATTATAAAACATCAACAGATATATCTATCGAATTATCTGATGGTAATAAAATTGATTTATCAATAAAAGATAGATGCAACATTAATATAACAAATTTAGGTGGTGAATAATAATGAGTAAATTAATTATTACAGGATTAAAAGAGAATAAATTAAAAGTTAGATATGAACTTAATATGAATCATCCTAATTTTAATAAGTTAGTTGCTAAAGTTAGAAAAAAGCTTAAGAAAATTTTAACTAATTATAAGGAGAGTATAGAAGAAGATGAAAGTGAATGAATTTATTCATCATATTAAACATAATAGTGTTAAGATTAAAATATCAAAATACTATGAAGTCGCACAAGATATTATTCAGCCTAAAGTGGTATATGATGGAACTATTGGAACTTATTTAACAAGTGTTGCAAGAAATCAAATAGATAATTCAAACATATCTATAATTCATCCACAAGATGCTGATACATTTTGGATTATGTTAGAAGGATGTGAATAACATGACTAATGAAGAAATTAAAATATGTTTAACTTTTTTGGAAAATGAATCCGAAAAAATTAAAGATATTCCTATAAAGAATTTTAAAGATGCTATCCAACTAATGCAGATAGATTTAAAATTCATGAAGAAGAAGAATGATTATTATAAGGAGGTAGGAAGATATGGTAACGCCTGAGAAACTAGCTTTGAAAACTAAATTATATGATGATCAGGCAAAATTGATTGGGAAAATTAATGAAGAAAACAATCCAGTTTTAAAAAAGCTCTATCAAGAGCAATTAGATTTAGTCAATAGCTATATATTAATATGTAAAAAAAGAAACAAATTTTAGAAAAGGATGGTATAATAAAAATATGGCTAATATTGTAAAAACAAGAAGCACTAAAAGTGCAGTGGTAGTTCTACCAAATTTTGAAAAGGATGCAACAGTAACAACTATTGCAGATGAACCTAGAAGAATTAAGATTTCAGTAAGAAATGGTAAAAAGAAAGATGGTTCAACATTTAAAATTGTAAAAGGTTATGTTAAACTTGAATGCTATGATATTGATGGTAACTTTGAAGGTGTTAAAGTTAGAAAGTTAGATGTTCACTTTAGAAAGAAAGCTTTTACTGGTGCTATGAATGTTCATAGTCCTGAAGAATTAAAATCAGGTTATTTATATGTAAGAGCTAAAGGCTTACAATTACCTAATCGTTATCAAGTATCTATTAAACAAGATGAAGATGGTAATGATCTATATGATGAAGAAGGTAATGCAATTTTAAAGTATCCAGTAATTTGGATTCAATCTGATATTATTGGTCTAGAAGAATTTGTTACTTCACAAGAAGCATTAGATGTTGATGAAGATGAAAATATTATTCCAACATCATATAATGAAGAAACTGGTGAAGTTGAAGATTATGAACAATATGATGACAATGAAGAACTAGATGAATCAGAAGATGCTGAAGAAACAGTTTTAAAATAATGTAATAATGGATGGGTGGATTTTCCATCCATCCATATTTTTAATTAAGGAAGGTGATTTTATATGGCTAAACAATATTTAAAAGATTTAATTAATATGGATTATGAAACATTGATGAATTTAGCCAAAAAAGAAAATATTGGTTCATTTAAGGCTATTTTGGATCATATGGTTAATTCAGCTAATAGAAGAATTAAAACCCTTTTAAATAGTCCAATTGGTGAATTTTCACCAGCTTATAAAAAATTAAAAGATTCAGGTATTGATATATTTACTAAAACCATTACATATAAAAATGCTAAAACTGGTAAAACTGAAACAGTATCACTAAAAAATGCTACTTCTAAACAAACTGGTAAAATGCTTGAAATGTATTCTAATCTAAAAACATTTTTAAAGGCTAAAACATCCACACTTCAGGGATGGCAAAAAACACGATCTACTTTACAAAAAAGACTTAAGACCCGTGATATGTTTAAACGTGAATATAAATCCAAACGTTCTGCAGCTATATGGATTAATAGAGAGAAAAAGTTCTGGCGTATATATAATAAATTAGTAGATGAATTTGGTGGAATCATTTCTCAACTTGATTCAGAACGTGTTCAAAAAATGTTATATAAGATTCAAACAATGAAGAAAGCTAAAAAGACTGATGATTATATCCAAGAAGTTATGGAAAGCTATATTAGTGATTTATATGAAGCTAAACAGTCTAATAAGAAATTCAGTGATGAAGCATTTATTACTGAATTAGAAGAAGAAATACGGCTTACTTATGTCAAATAGTTTTGCAATACATGAAGAACCATCAGCAAATATATATGAATTACTTGAAGATTTTGAATTTATAAAATCAACTAAAAAGATATATTATATGAACATAGCTTGTTCATTTGATATAGAATCATCTTCTATTATAGATGAAGATGGAAATAAAATTGCCTTCATGTATGCTTTTACTTTAAATATAAATGGTAAACACATTGAAGGTAGAACATGGGATGAATTCTTAAATTATTTAGATATTATATGTGAAAAATATTCACTTAATAAAGAAAGAAGAATAATCATCTATGTTCATAATTTGGGATATGAATTCCAATTCTTTAGATGTCGCTTTAATTGGGAAAAGGTATTTGCTTTATCTGATCGTGATGTCGTTTATGCTTTAACTGATTCAGGTGTTGAATTTAGATGTTCTTATCATCTATCAGGTTATAAGCTTTCTAAATTAGCTAATAAGCTTCAAAAATACAAAGTTTATAAAATGGTTGGTGATTTGGATTATTCTTTAGTAAGAAATTACAATACACCACTAACTGATACTGAATGGAAATATATTTATCATGATGGATTAGTTGTTACTGCATATATCCAAGAATGTATTGAAGCTGAACATAATAACATATCTAATATTCCTTTAACTAAAACAGGATATGTAAGAAGATACTGTAGGAATAAATGTTTATATTCAGAAGGCTATAAAAATTCTCATAAGTATTTACAATATAGAAAAATAACTAAAGCTTTAACCATTTCAGGTGTTAAAGAATATTTTCAGCTTAAAAGAGCCTATATTGGAGCACATACACATGGAAATCCACTTGCAGTAGGCCAAATACTTAAAAACGTTTATTCTATGGATTTTACATCATCTTATCCATATGTTATGGTATCTGAACCATCTTTTCCAATGTCTAAAGGAAAATTGGTTAAAGTCCATTCTAAAGAAGAATTTGAAAAATATATAAAGTTATATTGTTGTATTTTCGATATAACTTTTATTAATATAGAATCTACTACACCATTTGAACATTTAATCCCATCATCAAAATGTTATGAAAAGGAAAATGCTTTAACTGATAATGGTAAAATTGTTAAGGCTGATTTATTGTCAATGTCATTAAATGAAGTTGACTTTAAAACATTTTCTAAATTTTATAAATGGGATGAAATAAGAATTAAAAACTTTAGAATCTACATGAAGGGATATCTACCTAAAGATTTTATTTTATCAATATTACATCTTTATAAAAATAAAACTGAATTAAAAGGTGTTGCTGGTAAAGAAGCTGAATATATGTCAAGTAAAGAAGATCTAAATTCAGCATATGGAATGACAGTAACAGATATATGTAGAGATGAAATAATTTATGATGAAGATAATAACTGGTCAACTGAAGAACCTGATTATGAAGAATGTATTAGAAAATATAATAAGTCTAAAAATAGATTCTTATTCTATTTATGGGGTTTATATGTTACTTCTATAGCTAAAAGCAATTTAGCAACAGGTATATTAGAATTAAAATATGATTATTTATATGCAGATACGGATTCAGTTAAATTCCTTCATTATGACAAACATAAAGCTTATTTTGATAAATATAATGCTAATGTTAAAAAGAAGCTTCTAAAGATGTGTAAATACTATAAAATTAATCCAGCACTAATAGAACCTAAAAACATAAAAGGTGAATCTAAATTATTAGGTGTATGGGATAAAGAATTTGAAGGTGAAAATCCTTCATATGCTAAATTTAAATATTTAGGATCTAAAAGATATGCATATCAATATCCAGATGGAACATATTCATTCACTGTTGCTGGATGCTCTAAAACAAGTGCTATTCCATATTTAGCTAATGGATTATATTCTAATTTAAAAACACATAAATTGAATTTTGAGCTATTAGATAAATTTGATGATAACATGTATATTCCATCTGACTATACTGGTAAGAACTGCCACACATATTTCGATTATGAAGTAGAAGGTGAAGCTAAAGACTATTTAGGTAATATTGCTAAATATCATGAATATTCAGGTGTTAACATTATGCCAATAGACTTTACATTATCACTTACTGCTAACTTTGTAGATTATATTCTAGGATTGAGAGGTGTTTTATAATGAATGATGAACTATTAAAATTTTTAGATGAACATGAAGATGGCCTTTCTAGAAGTAGATCATATTTAAAAAATAGATATCCAAAATGTAAATATTGCAATAATTATTTAGTTCTTGATGATATTGATTATGATTTTGAAGGTAAACAAGATGAATATTGGGAATGCGATAAATGTGGAGCATCTATGAGAGTAAAAGTTAAATATTCTAAAGTTTACGGAATAGCATGGTTTAAAGGTGATAGAAATGGCTAAAAAGAAAATATCAAAGGAGCATCTAAAAGACATCCAAGATGGTTATTATAACTTTGAAAGATTATTTAATAACTATTATGATGCTTTATATTTTATAATATATGGTGAACGTTCAAACGGTAAATCATATTCAATATTAAAATTCTTAACTAAAGAATTCTATGAATCACACTTTACAAAATCATTTGCATATTTAAGGCGTTGGAAAGAAGATATCACTTCAACATTAATGAATCAAGTGTTCAAATCCTTAAAAAGCAATGATTTAGGTAAAAATGCTATTGAAGAAGTCACTAAAGGTGAATTCAATGATGTTATGGTAAAAGATAGATGCTTTTGGTTATGTCATAGAAATGATGAAGGCGAATTAGATAGAATAGTAGACAGTCAGCCACTAGGTTATATATTTTCACTTGCTACATCTGAACGTATCAAGTCCACTGGTTATCCTGATGTATGGTATATCTTTTTTGAAGAATTCATATCAGAAGGTTTACCAATGATTAATGAATTCACTAAATTTAGAAGCGTTCTATCTACTATCATTAGAAATGATGATAAGGTTAAAATCATTCTTGCTGGTAATACAATTAATAAGCATAATATATATTTCAATGAATTTGGATTAAAGAAAACTAAATACCAACAACCAAACACTGTTGATGTTTATAAATATTTAGATCCTGATACAATAGATGAAAAGGGAAATCCACGAACATTAAAAATTGCATGTGAATTTGCTGATTTCCCTAATAGAAAGTTAAAGAAATCTAATATCTATTTCGCTTTCAATAGAGAAAAGAACAAGATGATTAGAAATGGTGCGTGGGATATTGGTGAATATCCACATCTAGAATATTATTATAAAACATCTGATATCAAGCTTATATATTTTATCAAGTTTGAAGATGAACTATTTCAAGCTGAAATTATAAAAGTTAAGGATACAAAGGATTCTAGAATCTTCAATGATGATAATTCCATCTATTCTAATAAACCCGTTATATTCACCTATATTCATAAGAAAACAAGCGATATCAAATATCCATACAAGCATATAATATTCCAACATGAATTTGATTCACACGATAACATTAGACAGTCAATAGATAATGCATATGATGATATAGGTAAATTCATCAGAAGCTTTTATATCACTAATAAAGTGTTCTATCAGGATAATATAGTAGGTGATATGATCAATGCCTTTATAGGTAATATCTAATATACTTAAGTATATACGTAAGTAGGCTATAGCCATTTGGTTATGGCCTTTTCTTTTCATCTAGTTTTCAATACTAAATAGGCATAAATAATGTATAAATAC